>Ga0189288_10054_pt1 | contig 174566 bp, 146 predicted proteins | sample UW105minimetaG_FD_130316 | JGI IMG/M metagenome (GOLD analysis project Ga0189288, IMG submission 130316) | Marine microbial communities from the Costa Rica Dome - UW105 mini metaG | ecosystem: Environmental > Aquatic > Marine > Oceanic > Photic zone | place: Costa Rica: the Eastern Pacific...
CACGTCACGGAAAACCGTGATTTTTTCACGGTTTTCCGTGATGGGTATAACATAGTACCCCGTGTTTACTAAGAAAAATAAGGTTTTGTAAAAATGAAATTTTTTGATTAAAAAAATCTTTTTTCACAAAAACATCAGATTTTAAACAACTGTCCGTAAAAAATATGTACCCTGATACAAAGAAAAAACTGTAAAACAAGAACTGCATCGCCTGCAAAAAATAACATAAAAGCATGCTTGGCAAAAAAGACAAGATTGCTGTAGAATCTTGTTTACTCCTTAGCCGAAACAAACTAGCCCTTTGTCTATTCATAAAAGCCACCAACCGATCCTATTGTTTTTTTACTGCATTCAAGCCCTATATTTATAAGAAAGTATATGAAGTACTAAAAAATTACAACCTTAAGAAAGGATTTTGAACCCCCTGTTTTTCAAAAAAAATAAACGTAAAATTAAAACAGATGAATTGTAAAAAACAGTGTTCTTGTGAAACCCCCATTAAATTTAATGGGCCCAAAAAAAAATTTGTAACAGTGAAAAGCGTTTGGTGGATGAGACTCATCCCCTCTTCTCAGTTGTATAAATGTACACAATGCAAAGGTATGTATCTAAGGATTGCCCTTATAAATTCCGTATTTACTTACCAAAAAGGAATGGAAACCGTGTGTATAAAATTTTCTTCAATTCTAAGCAAACTTTGATCAACAAATTGCTTGCTATGTTTATAAAAGTTCTCTGTAAACCTATAGAAATTCTCCCTTTTTTCCTTTGAAAATAGAACCTCTATTTTACTTTCGGTAGTAAAACTTAAAAAATACTCCATCCAAATACAATGCCTTCAATCCATTAAACAGGAAAAACTTACATATTATCGATAAATACAGACTGCCAACCGATGTTCTTCTTGTTGGAGTAGAATCAATAACTATATTTATAAGAGTATTATTTCATGTTTTAAAAAAATAAAAACGCAAAATTAAAACAGATGAATCACAGAAAACAGTGTTCTTGTGAAAGCAAAATAAAATTCACGGGGTTTAAAAGAAAGTTAATGAGAATTAGAAGAATTTGGTGGATGAGAGCCATCCCCTCTTCTAGGTTATACAAATGCACAAAATGCTACTGCGTGTATTTGGTAATCCGTAGCTTTAACGCTGTTTATACCTATCAAAAAGGAATAGACATCAAAAAAGAGTATTTCCCGTCTGTTTTAAGTAAATCATAGCATGCTCCCTTTTCGTTTCAGAATCTCTTACAAACACTCCAAAAAATAGAACTCACAAAAGTAGCTGGAGGTAGCTGTACCATACCAGAGCAACAAGTTATTTGCCAAGATCCTAAACAAGCCTAGAAGTAAAAGTTCTGGAGCCTATAGAGTGCTTGGTAGCACTCATTTTTCCTTTCTTCAAAATTCTTTGCAAATTTTTTATTCGATTTGTATTTGCTAAATTAGTTGTTTGAAAAAAAATAGTACTTTCAAATGAAAAACCGTTTTAACGAATTAAAAATAAAATTATGATTGAACAGATGAAAACCTTCAAGGGAAATACAATTGCCATAGAGGCCATTGAATCATTCACAGAAACTGATGCCAAACTAATGCATAAGTTCTTTGAAGAAAAGCGAAACCAAGGGTTTGAACATGTAAATGTACTGGTTAAACTCGATGAAATTAAAATCAATAAAATCAATACAAAAGCTTTTTTTGAGCATATGCTATGGGTGTTAAGAAATTTGAAAAATGTTGGGAATCTTGCAATTGTAGCTCATTCCAATATTCTAAAAACAATGATTCCTATTGATAATATTTTTTTCGAAAGATTAAAAAAAGGCTTTGAAGAAAGATATTTTGATGTTTCACATTTAGATAAAGCACTTGAATTTGTAGCATCCAACTCAGAAAAATAGGAATCATAATGGCTTGGCTTCCTATCAAAAAATAATACCCCATATGAATTTTAAAAAACTCAAAATACCCTCTATAATAGTATTGGTGCTTCTCATTGTAGTTGCCATAATCTACATTCCCATCATTAGAAAAGCCATCCTTTTTAAGGAAGCAATGGCTTTAGATAATTTGGAATATACATTTATTAATATGGATGAAAATCTTCCAAAAAAAATAGTGAATAAATCGGATAAACCCTTTGTATTTCCTCGCATAGATAATAGTACACTGCCCTCAAATTTTAATTTTAAAGAACTTGAATTTGATACTCAAAAGTATATTGACTCATCCTACACACAGGGACTGCTTTTTATTCAGAATGACACCATTCAATATGAAAATTATTGGAGAGGACAGCAAGAAAACACCAAACATATTTCTTGGTCAATGGCAAAATCCTATGTTTCTGCCTTGCTGGGCATTGCCATCGAAGAGGGCTACATTAAAAATATAGATCAAACTGTTGATGAATATCTACCAGAATTAAAAGGCTCAGGATATGATCAGGTAAAAATAAAAGATGTCTTACAAATGTCTTCTGGTGTTCAATTTAATGAAGATTACAGCGACCCAAAGTCAGATATTAATAGATACTGGGAAGATTTTGTGTTTGGAGGCTCTCAAGATGAATTTGCCGCTTCTCTAGAAAATGAAAGACTCCCAGGCACCTACAATACATATGTAAGTATCGATACTCATGTATTGGGTATGATCCTTGTGAAAGCTACTGGCAAAAGTTTGACCGAATATTTACAAGAAAAAATTTGGCAACCCTTGGGTGCCGAATTTAATGCCTATTGGCTAACCGATGAAAAAGGAATGGAAATGGCTTTGGGTGGCTTAAATGCCTGCCTGCGAGATTATGCCAAAATAGGTCGACTTTTTCTCAACAAAGGAAAATGGGAGGGCAAACAAATTGTACCAGAAAAATGGATCGAGAAATCTACTGTAAGTACTGAAGAACATGTAATGCCAAACAGTAAAAACTCGGCGCATCCAGGAATTGGTTATGGCTACCAATGGTGGATACCAGAGGGTACAGAGGGAGAATTTATGGCAGTAGGTGTCTTTAATCAATTTATTTATATCAATCCAACTACCAATACTATTATTGTTAAAAACTCCGCAAATAAAAATTATTACGATGGTAACAACCCATATCGCTCTATGTTTGTTCATATCGAATTATTCAGAAAACTAGCTCATATGAATGAATAAAAAGTAGGGCCTTTAGCCTTATATCCAACACCGTAAAATTATGACACACACCTATCAACTTACAGGAATGACTTGTGGAAGTTGTGAAGCCAAAGTAAAATCAGCTCTTCTCTCTTTAGAAAATATAAACGCTGTAGAGGTTTCAAAAGACAATAACCAAGCAATCATCACAATAAACAAACCAATCGCTTTACCAACATTGCAAGGGGTTTTAGAAAATAAGTATCAAATCTCTGCCTCGAAACAGCAGGAAACAACAGCACATACTAAATCTTGGCTTGAAACCTACAAGCCCGTTTTACTCATCTTTGTGTTCATCTTTTCAGCAACTACTATTGTTGAACTCACCGCTAAAAACATTGATTTTTCTAGATGGATGCGCCATTTTATGGCAGGTTTCTTTTTGACCTTTTCTTTCTTTAAGATGCTAGACCTAAAGGGATTTAAAGATAGTTATGCACTGTACGATATCATTGCCAAAAAAGTCCCTTTTTGGGGCTATATCTATCCCTGTATCGAAGTAGGATTGGGAATTGCTTTTCTGATAAATTTCAATCCAATACTAACCAACGCTGTAACCTTTGTAATCATGACAGTGAGTAGTATCGGAGTGTTAAAAACCCTTGTAGATAAAAAAACAATTCAATGTGCCTGTTTGGGAAATGTTTTTAACTTACCAATGAGCACTGTTACCATTATAGAAAACGGACTCATGATTGTAATGAGTTTAGGAATGTTGCTTATGGCACTGCATTAAAAATAAAAACAATCGCTAAAATTACACAGGTATAAAATGAAAAAAATCATACTAATTTTAATCGTTTTTTTTTCTTTACAGATGTATTCTCAAGAAAAGTTAGAAAATAATGAGCCCATCATTTTTGGAGAATTTTTATTGGGGGCAGCAAGTGAAATTAATGGAAATGAAGGCCTTTTATTGGGGGGAGCACTAAAGTATCAATTAAAAAGTAATTTGCTAACTGTTAGATACTTGGCGTTTATTCAATTTGAATCAGATCTAATACTCTTATCCCCATTTATACCAATTCCAATTATAAGAGAAAAAATTAATCATAAAGAAATTGGAATACTCTATGGGAAAAGATGGATATATGAGGGATCCTCATTAAGTTTTTCTGGAGGGATCTCTTTGAACAATTACTTGAACAAAATGACCAATGAAAATAATGAAATAATTAATATTAAAAATAATTATATTGGATTCCCTTTTGAAGTTAATTTTAAATGGTTCAAATCTACAAAAAAGAGATACAGAATTTTTGGAATAATCCCAGTTGGAAAACCAACTTCCTTTGGACGTAATTTGGGGTTTAAATTAGTTGGGAACATTTCTAAAAAAAGCTTTGTAGGATTGGGATTAGTATATGGTTTTGGAGTTCATAAAAAGTACTAATTACAGATGCCAACAATCTATAAAAAATACCGGAATTAGTAGATGAAAATCCGCTATTATTGCTTTACTTCAAAGGCATACGATCAGAATAAATGGGCGACAAAAAGGCAAAAACCAAAATAAAATTTGATACTTGCACCTGAAATGAAAGAAACCATCACTATCGTATTTTTTAAAGTATAGGCTATTTAAAACACTACTATTATGAAGTATTCACTCACACTTTTTCTTTTCTTTTTAACATGCAATTTGTGTTGTGCCCAAACTCGATTTGACCCTATTTTCTCAGATCATATGGTCTTACAACGAAATAGTACTGCTAAGATTTGGGGATGGTCTGATCTGGCAGAGCAAACCATAGAAATAAAAGTATCATGGAATAACGAAACCTATAAAACAAAAAGCAATCGCCTTTCTAGATGGGAAGTACAAGTACCTACCCCAAAGGCAGGAGGGCCTTATGAAATTATACTAAATAATTCAAAAAAAATCAATGATGTATTGATTGGTGAAGTTTGGGTATGTTCTGGACAATCAAATATGGAATGGACTGCTTTGTCTGGAATTGACAATGCTGAACAAGCAATACAAGCTGCCGATACCAATCAGATTAGGTTTTTTAACGTTCCTAGGATGGAAGCAGCCAATCCACAGACATATTGTGGCGGTACTTGGTCCTTATCTACCAAAAAAACCATGCCCTCCTTTAGTGCAGTCGCTTATTTTTTTGGCAAAGAACTGCAAGAAAACTTAGACATTCCAATTGGACTCATACATAGTTCTTGGGGAGGCAGCTCTGCAGAAAATTGGACCCCAAAAACAGTAATTGATGCAGATGCCAAATTTTCTGACTGGGAAAATACTTTCGAAAGAAATGCCTATCGTCCAATAGAACCCTCGGTGTTATACAATGCGATGATTTATCCATTAATTCCTTTCGATATTGCAGGTGTTATATGGTATCAAGGGGAAACTAATACCGCAAACCCATTGGTATATCGTCGTTTGTTTCCAGCAATGATAAAGTCTTGGCGGAAAGCATGGAATAAAGATTTTCCATTCTATTATGTTCAAATAGCACCCTATAGGTATGATAAGCCTCTGGTTGGGGCATTGGTTCAAGAAGCGCAATTAATGTCCATGTCAACAAATAAAGTTGGAATGGTTGTTACCAACGATATTGGAAATGTAAACGATATTCATCCACAAAATAAATTGGAGGTGGGGAAACGTTTGGCCTATTGGGCATTGAATAAAAATTATGGTAAAAATATTGTTTGCTCCGGACCGCTGTACAAATCATTTAAAAAAGAAGGAAATAAATTGCGGATAAATTTTAAGAATGGCGAGGGGCTGTATTTAAAAACATCAAATCCCGAAAATTTTTTAATTGCAGGAGCCAATGGTATTTTTTATCCAGCCAAGATAAACATAGCAAAGAATACTTTAACAGCAAGCCATCCTGATATTGAAAAACCTGCTTCTTTAAGGTATGCCTTTTCAAACACAGCTACTGGAAATTTGTTCAATAGTGCTCATTTACCTGCCTCTGCTTTTCGAACGGATGATTGGCCTTTTGTACTCACAGAGGTAATGATTAAAATGAAAAGAGCAGGTAAAAAGATACTGATTGAATTAGAACCAGAATCGCTAGATACTGAAATTCGCTATACCTTAGATGGCACCAGACCTGGGCCAGATTCAAAAAAATATACCCTTCCCTTTTCTGTTGAGGAAAATCTGCAAGTAAAAGCAGTGGCTGTGAAAGATGGAAACTATTCGACCGTGATTTCTTCAAGAAAATTTGTTTTGAATACAGCAACCTTTAGTGAGGTAGATTTAAAAAGTGAATATAGTGAGCACTATGAATCAACAGGTAAAAATGCGCTAACAAATGGGGCTATTGGCAGTCTTGCCTTTAATGATGGTAACTGGCAAGGCTTTGAAGGAAAAAACCTTCAGTTGACCATTGATCTTGGTGAGAAGAAAAAAATAAAGACCATTCGCACACACTTTTTACAGGATCAAAAGTCGTGGATATTTTTACCCACATCGGTACATATTTCGGTTTCTAATGATGCTATTAACTTTGAGCAAGTAGGTCTTAAAAAGAATACTTTACAAAAAGATGATCATGTAAAAATTAGCAATACTCATATTGATTTTTCAGAAAAAGAAATACGCTATATCCGCATTGAAGCAACAAGTATTCAAGAATGCCCTGAATGGCATCCTGGCAATGGAGGTGCTAGCTGGTTGTTTATTGATGAAATAGAAGCTTACTGATGAGGATACCTCTACTATTTAGAGAGCAAAAAATCCAGATTTTAAAGGAGCTACTTCACATAACAAATAAACAGTTCTATCAATGTTCATAGTATAAGGGAAAATATCACAGAATTTTATTTAAGATGTTTAAAAAAGTAGATAGAAAAATAGGAAAGTGATTAATTAAGCCCAGAGGGATTAACAGCTTGTGACAAGCATTAGAAATTATAATTTCGTAAACCTTAAAAAAGATGTCTCATAAGTGTATGTCCACAAATGCTTAAAAGAAAAAAGATAAATATCTGTATGACCAAGAGAGTCATTGTTAAAAAAACGCCAAGGAAGAAAGAGTAAACAATATCTTAAAAGGTAAATCCCATCTTGACCAAACCTTTGACAACATGGCATATGCGAAGAGAGCTGCAAAAAAATGCAATGAATCAATACAATGATTTTAAGATTACCAGTATCTTTGGATTTTAATCGCCAAATAGGGTATCGAAATTAACAGCTTAAATTCAATTTCAACCAATAGCCATATTTCAGGACTTGACATTTAAAGAAACATGAAACATCATAAATCAATTTTAATCTTACTTACTTTTTTACATATCATCTCTTGTGGGAATGATAATGAACCAATTATTACCAATCTCCCACCTAATAATTTCCAATTATTAGAGGTTGAAAATAACTCTATAAATGTTTCTTTAAACCCTCAACTGAAATGGGAAAGTGCAGAAGACCCTGATGGTGATGCCGTGAGCTACACATTATTAATGAACAAAGGCGAAGTCAATCCTAGTGAAGTTATCTCATCAAACATACAGACTAACAATTTCACTCTTCTTACAAGTTTAGATGGCAATACTAAATATTCATGGCAAGTAGTTGCCACGGATGATAACGGAGAATCTACGTCTAGTGAAATTTTTCTGTTTACAACTGAAGAAAATATTTATAGTTATATTTTATATTATATGCAGTATTCCACTCAAACTTTTATAGGGGATTTAACAAAATCTGTAAGTATCAAAAGAGATAATGAAGGGTCTATCATCAGAAGAGACGGAGGTATTTACGATGCAAATGTACCTCCATCAGTTGGCTTCAAATATTTATTTTCAGAGGAAATTTACGATGAAATTACCTACCGAGGCAACGAGATAATTTTAAAAAAACAAAGTAATGATCCACAAATAGTAATCCCAATCTACAAAAGAACTTTTATTAAAAATCAAAATCAAAAAATAGTACAAAAAATAATTGAAACTTCACAACCATTTAGAATTGATACCCTAAACTTTGAATATGATTTATCAGGTAAATTATCAAGTATAAAAACTAATCTTAAAGAGTCTTTTTTCTATTTCAATGCTAATGATAATTTAGATAGTATTGTCTCCAACAAATACAATAGTCAAATGGAATTAATTGAAAAAACCCTCGAAAAATTTAGGGGCTATGATAATGCCGCAAACCCTACAATAGGCTTTTCCATTTTTGAAGAATTGTTTACTCGTTCCCTTTCTGCCAATAATTATTCCAGCTATTTATTTGAAAAGACTATAATAACTCCAAATAGTCATTTCTATTCTTCAAGATATCGAGAATGGAATCTTAAATATGATAATAACGGTAATATAATATTCAATGAGTTATAAGAATAGATAATTCGCAACACCTTAAATAATTAATGATTAGTGCAAGCCTTCTTCAAAAATCTTGCGGTATTTCTGTTTGGTTTGTATTTAGTATCTTGAGCGTTTAAAAACCCAAAAAGATAGTACCCCAACTGTTGGGATTTATATGTACTATGGACCTTAAAGAAGCAATCAATATATGAATACAGCCGAACTTATTAGTAAAGTATTTTTACCTTTATCTCTTGCAATTATAATGCTAGGCATGGGAATGACCTTAATCATAGCTGATTTTACTAGAATTATAAAATATCCTAAAGCAATTTTAATTGGACTGACCAATCAGCTACTATGTTTACCAATTATTGGATTTTTACTGGCCATTTCTTTTAATTTAAATCCTGTAATGGCAGTTGGTTTGATGATTTTAGCAAGTTGCCCCGGTGGCCCTACTAGTAATTTGATAACCCAAGTTTGCAAAGGAAACATAGCATTGTCGGTCACATTAACAGCACTTGCTAGTATGATCAGTATCTTAACAATACCCTTTATTCTTTCTTATGCATTAGAATATTTTGGAAGGAATACAGATATTACAATTAAATTACCGATTGTTGATACCATACTTCAAATAATGGTCATTACAGTGATTCCAGTCTCGATAGGAATGTTTATTCGCAAGCGCAAAATTAATTTTGCAAAACGAATGGAAAAACCCATGCGAACCGCTTCAACAGTCATTTTTATATTCGTATTTATTGCAGTATTAGCTGCCAATGCTAACAAACTTGTGGCTGGAATGAAAGAAGTAGGTCTGGTTACATTGGTTCTGAATATTGCCACTATGGGATTAGGATATCTCACCGCCAGAGTATTTAAACTAAACCTAAAAAATGCGATTTCCATCACCATTGAGAGCGGCATACAAAATGGTACCTTAGCGCTTGTAATTGCTAGTTCAATATTAAATAATGTAGAGATGGGCATTCCAGCAGGGGCTTATGCTATATGGATGTTTCTTACAGGTGGAATTTTAATGTGGCAATTGGGAAAAAGACCCGATGCAGCCAAAACATAAAAATGGCTGAAATTAATTTTGGCTATGGGCTATCTGGAAAAAAAGCAGCATTTTACCTAGAAGAATTAGAACAACTATACTTGTGTTACTGGTCTTGTTTTGTCATTTATTTTGCCTCCCAGCCTAAGCGTTAAAACCTAGATAGGATAATTGGCATCAATTCAAACCTAACTCTTTTCTAAGCGCGGCATCTTTCAAACTATTCTGCCCCCAATAAGCAAGCATTTTTTGCTTGGTTAACATCGCTTTGGTAGTTCTTATTTTATTATCGAAAGCAGATGGAAAGGTATCCAACCAACCCATGATTTTGTAGGGTGCTTTGTTCTCAAATACTATGCGCAACTCTCGGTTTAACTTAGGCATGCGAATACGATATTGGCTTAGTTTCTCACCCATAAACTCGTTTTCTGTATAGGCTTCAATACTAGCAGTTACCGCAAAAGCTCTGTTCGGTAAATGCTTTAATTGCATAAAGTTTACAGCGGGTAGCATTTCAAAATCTCCAACCGGAAGTAGCCCAGGACTCATGCGCAATACAGTATAAAGCTCGTCTTCTAAAAATACCTCAGGAATCGCATCCAATACATCTCCTTCTTTTTCAAAATAGGAGTTTTGTTGGTAGCTATATCCATCTGTTTTCAGGTTAAGCTGTGTAAAAATAGTACCACACCATTCTTGTGAGCTTGCCGTTACTTTTAAAGTTTTGGGAAATGCAACACGGTTGATGGGAGTAAAAACTGAAGTAAACAAAGAATAATCATATACTCCAGTTGTAAATTTTTTCAACTGAATATTCTTTAAAATCCAAGTGGAATTTGGATGCGTATACCGTTCGTTTTTCACCTGCTTATCAGTCAAAAAATCTTCAGTTACAAATACGCTTACTAGCTGTCCGGGGTGATTTTCTTTGTATCGATTCTGAGAAAGCTCATACACATTTACCTCTGCCTTGCCTTGTGTCCAATAAGCGTTGGAAGCCACATCATTTTTTTGTGCTAGAAGGGATGTTGAAATAGTGAATACTAAGATGGGAATAAATCGTTTCATGGTTTCTAATTTACAAACTCAAAGATACAAACTTATCCAATTTAAATACCCTATGCACTGCTGTCAATAAAAAACCCTTAAACGAATTCTGCCAATTCTACCACAACTTTAGTTTCAATAAGATTCAACCACTAAATCATAAATTTTTTAGTAAGCGTCTCCCCCAGCTCAAGCAAGGTTAAATGGAATGAAAATTAGTGTGATATATACCACTAAAAAATAAGGATCAAATTACAGACGAAAGCAATCATAAAAAGGAGGTTTACGCAATGGAAGCCTGTATGGCTATGGAATGGCAGGATTTGATAAAACCGATATATAAAAATTTTAATTTTTGAGATTTCAATGGCATTATTAACAGCATAGGGGATAAAAAAGTCAAAAAAAATGAAGAAATAATTGAATCTTTAAAAACATTGAAAAGCCAATAAAATAGGAACTTAACTGCAAGTGCTAGGCTTCTTTCGAGAGTCCACACCGATTTTATATTTGGATTTTATTTCTTAATTTTACTAACAATCCATGTTTTCACAGCATATATCATCACTTTGTGCTTCATACAAAACGAACTAATAAACAATGATAACGTTATTTTCTCAAGCAGCCCTCATCATTTTAGCATTTGTAACGCTATTATGGATATGGAGTGTTTTTATAAAAAATGTAAGTATTGTAGACATTTTTTGGGGGGTTGGGTTTGTGATTGTGAATACCTTTTACGTGTATATGTCGGGAGAACTTAACGCTAGAAAAATATGGACATTAATTTTGGTAAGTATTTGGGGACTTCGGCTTGCAATTTATCTTGCATATAGAAATATTGGCAAAGGAGAGGATTTTAGATATCAGGAATTCCGAAAAAATTATGGCCCAAAACGCTATTGGTGGTTCAGTTTTTTCCAAACCTTTTTATTGCAAGGAATCTTAATTATGATTATTTCTTTACCCCTTTTGGGCATTCATTCAAGCAGCAGTGCAGGAAACCTTAACCTGCTAGATTATATAGGAATTGTAGTATGGATTATTGGATTTACCTTTGAAGCTGGTGGCGATTATCAATTGGCACAATTTAAAAGGGATACAAAAAATAAAGGCAAGGTCTTAAACACAGGGTTTTGGAAATACACAAGACATCCAAATTATTTTGGCGACTCTGCTGTTTGGTGGGCCTATGCTATTTTTAGCATTGCAGCTGGAAGTTATTGGCAAATAATAGGTGCTCTTATAATGACTGTATTGATTCTTAAAATATCAGGTGTGAGCTTGCTTGAAAAAACTTTAAAAGAGACAAAACCTCAATACAGAGAGTACATCCAAAAAACAAATTCCTTTTTACCATGGTTCCCAAAAAAATAAATGATGATCGATTTTATAATTAAAAATTGTTGGTTTATACTTTTTTTAGTGTGGGGATTACCATTGAGTTTTTATCGGAGTAAATTCCGCAAAATCGTCTATCAAACAGAGAGTTGGCTTATTAATATCAAACCTCTTTTTTGGAAAGAAATTAAAGGTCTTTTTGGAAATATCTATCCCGAAAACCTCGAATATAAAAAGTTTAGAAACTTCTACCTATTCTATCTGACTATTTATTTTTTGTTGTTCATTGCTTATCTAATTTTTGATCCAAATTCCTAACAGCTCTGAAACAATTTCAATGGTTTTAAATTATCTCATTTTTACACTGATAAAAGTGTGTGAAGATTTTAATTTTTTTTTTAATTTTATAAATTATCAACAGGTTAAAAAAAACTGCTTTTAAAAAATTAATAAGTGTAGAATAACAATGTTTTTATGATCCTAAATTAATATGGGAAATAAATAATCATTTTAAAAAACCTACGGACTTCTAGGGAACAGAAAACTAGAAAGTAGTTGAAATATGCAATTGGTAAAATTACAGGAGTATGCATTGGAATGAGAACTAAAATTAATATAGCATACACAATAAATTATTACGTAAAATGAGTAACAAAAAAAAAATAGTAACTGGTGTAGCACTTGCTATCTTATTGGTCTTGTTTTTTTTACCAACGATGATAAAAAACTATGTGGTGCATCATAGTAAAGAACTTATTGGCAGAAAAATAGCTATTGGTGAACTCAAATATAATTACTTCTCAAGTACCATTAAAGTCTATGATTTTAAGATGTTCGAGCCTAATGATAAGGATGATTTTTCTTCTTTAGATACCCTGATTGTAAATCTAGAACCTCTAAAATTATTCAAAGACAAAATTGAAGTTGAACAGTTGTATATAAGAGGGTTAATGGCCAAAGTTATTATGACGGATTCAATCTTTAATTTTGATGATTTAGTCGCTTTTTATTCTCAGCCAGAAGATTCTTTGCAGACTGAAGTTTCAAAAACTTATAAATACAGCATTTCTAATATTGAGTTAAAAAAATCTAATTTCTATTTCGACGATAAAAATGTAGGCAAAGAAACACATATTAAAGATTTTTCATTTGAAATTCCCCATATCGGTTGGGATCAAAAAGAAAAAAGTAATGCAGATTTAAAATTTAATTTTGAAAATGGCGGGTACTTCCAATCGGCCTTAAATATAAATCCCAGCAATGGTGAATTTGATGCACTTGTTACCATAAAAGATGTATACCTAAATCCATTCTATGAATATGTCTCGGAATATGCAGAAATTAATGATTTTAAAGGTCGTTTAAACTCTGAAATAAAAATTAAAGGAAACACAAATGAAGCAATAAAATCAATTATATCGGGTTCGCTTAGTGTGATTGATTTTGAAATGATTGATACTAGCAATAAAAAATTTCTGTCTGCTAAACACATTCATACAGAACTTGAGTCTATTGATTTTTTTAATAAGAATTATGAAATCGCTTCTCTAATGGTAGAAGATTCCTATACATTTTTTCAGTTAGATTCTGTTTCTAATAATTTCTTTCAAATCTTTAAGTTAGATCAGGATACTGACCTGAATGCTTCTTCAATTTCCGAAATCAAATCAGACAGCATCCCAATAAAAACAGTGCAGTCTGTAAATTATGCAATAAACAAATTAACGCTAGATAATGGGGTCTTAGATTATACGGATAATTTAACAGGACAAGCCTTTAATTATAATCTGAGTTCTATTAAAATAGCATCAGATAGTATTAATAACAAAAGTAAATGGCTAGATATCTATGCAACAATGCTCCTTAATGAGCGAGGTACTTTGAAATCGGAGATAGGGATTGACCCAGCTAATTTTTTAAACTCTACTCTAGATATTGCGATAGAAAAATTTTTATTACAAGATCTAAATATCTACACAGACTATTATATGGGACATCGAATTTTGAAAGGTGATATGTACTATTTTTCAAAATCAAAATTAACAAACGGTAATATTGCAAGTGAGAATACACTTATTGTTAAAAATGCAAGCCTAGAAAACTCTAAGGGAGGACTCTATGATTTGCCCTTGAAGTTTGCTTTCTTTTTATTGACAGATAAAAACGGAGATGTTGAATTAGAGATCCCTGTAAAAGGAAACTTGAAGGACCCCAGCACTGAGCTTGGTCCTATAATCTGGAAAACATTTAAAAATGTTATTGGTAAAACTGTAGCAGCACCCATTAATTTTTTAGTGGGTCTTGTGGGGGGGGATCCAAAGGAATTAGAAGAATTGAATTTTTCGTTTACAGATTCTATTCTTCGTCCAAAACACGAAAGACAGTTGTCAAAATTATTAGATTTAGAGCAAAAAAAAGATTCCTTAAAAATAACGATGACCTATTATGTAGACCCAACACTATTATCAGAAGCGCTCTCGGCTGAATATGTTGGATTACAGTTCAATAATGATACAGGGGACGACTATTTAAAAAATGAAAAAGATTTTAATGCCTACGTTTTTAAGAAAGTAGGAAATGATTCTTTGAGCATCACAAAGGCCATTAAACTACTCACAGAAAACCAAGCTATAGACAGCTTAGCAAGCAACCGAAGAGAAGTTATTATGAAAAAAGTAAACAGCTATCTTCAACTAAATTATCCAATTACCAACATTCAACTCAAACAAGGGAACCCTGAGGCTCCTGAAAATTCTGGTGCCTATCCAAAGTTTTTAATTACTTACGGTTTACTGGGAGAAGAAGCACCTGCTAAAGATGTACTTGCTAATGAACACAAAAGCTCTTTTTAAATGTTTAGGCTCTTTAGTATGAGTGACCCATAAAAAAGCTAGAAAACCAACAAAAAAAAATTGAATGCTATGAAACTATCTCATATTAAAGGTATTAAGAAAAGTATGATAAAAAATAAAGAGAATATATTTAAAAAAGAAAAGGCAGAATTCACAATAAATGACAAAAAATATATTGTAAAAAAAGGAAACTGTATCACAATAGAACCTGGCGAGCTAGATTCACAAAAAAATCCCTTTAAGAAAGATGTGACCTGGCTATATTTTGGAATTGCAACAGACAATTAGTTTGAGTTTCATACCCTAAATCAATTTTAACTCAATCTATACTTAATTACGAATCCCTACCTACTTAAAACAATCTCACTTTATATTTAAGCCTCAATTCCCCTAAAAAAAAACAGCCGTGGTATCCGCTATTTTGTTGATTATAATCTTTACAAAGAGCGTGTATTACACTTTTTTTGACTGTCCTAAAAGGGCTGAAATAATTTTAGTAGGGATTAGATCAGCTCAGTTTTACACTGGTAAAAGTATTTGAAAATTTTGAAAAAATTATTTTTTAAGTATTCTATTGACACCAATTATAAAAAAAGCTATTTTTAAAAATTAATTACTGTAGATAAAAACCACAAGAATGTTTTATCATTTATGAATATTTTTGAGACAATACAAGTTTTGTTTATCTGTAATTAGTGATACTTTTTTAACACCTAACCCCATACCCCATGATAAAACTCTTTAGAAAAAATAGACAAAATTCACTTTCAGAAGGAAAAACTAAGAATTATTTGAAATATGCCATTGGAGAGACTATTCTTGTGGTTCTGGGTATTTTGATTGCACTTCAAATTAACAACTGGAATGAAGCACGAAAGTTACACAAAGTAAGACAGTATTATTACAATCAAATTTTAGAGGATTTAGAAACTGATAAGAGACATATTGAATATACAACTATGGAGATAGACTCTTCATTAAAAAATTACAATATTTACATGGAGACTTTTAAAGAGCCTAATTTGCCGGTTGAAGTCGTTGCAGAAAATCTTAGAAAAAATAGAATTTCCCCTGCAGTTTTTCATTTCAAAACTACAACTACTAAATCGCTCATAGGCAGTGGAGAAATAAAAATACTAGATGCTGAAATTCGCAATGAACTTACTACCTATAATGCTAAAAAAGAACTTCTAAGAACATTATATGAAACATCTAAAAATTTCTATTTAGATATTTGGAAGGAAGTATACAGCGATGGCTATGGTTTAGAGCCTAGGTTGGTCAATCAAAAAGAATTGGCTAACGTTGTTTATAACGAGCAAAGAAATCTGGAAATGTATATCAAACTTGATGCCTATCATGTCTTTAAAAATGACACTGAAGAGTGGTTTATCAAAGGGCTTAGAGAGCTATTAAGAGAAATTGACAATGCTGCTATACTAATAAAGAGCAAAATAGAGTCCTAATGATAGTATAACACGGCTTATAATCCGTTGCTTTTTCTGCCCTACATAAAATAAGCTCTAAAATGAATTAGGTTTCACTTTACTTGAAAAAAACAGCCAAAGTATCCGCTATTTTCTTGTTTACAATCTTCCCATAACTCTCAGAAAGCACTTATTTTTGAGTGCTTTGGGGGGGTTGAAACGAATTCCATGGGGATATTATGAAACAGCAATAAGGTTAGAGGTCCCTCTAGCCAGGTAATGTGAGCTCTTTTTATAAATACCAACCACTACTCCAATCTCCTTTATAGACGTTGCATAGAAAATACTGTGACTCTAAAGTATTTGCAGAACATGTTGGCCCATAACGCTCAAAGATCACAGAACAATTCACAAAAACCATTCACATTCTTTGGACAGTATGCTAGAAAAGAGTAGTTTTAAGCAATAAAACATATATGCGATATATCAACAATACGGATATACAGTTGTTGTAAGCCATTTGAAAAACTGACAGAAAAAATACAATTACTCAATCAGGATGCATCGATATAAAAAATTTGAGAATGATAAAAAAAGAATTTAAGGATTTAACTAATGAAGAGTTAATTAAGGAAAAAAGAAAATTACAACATAATAAAATTTTCAATGCAACATTTATTGGTGCATTGTTTGGGGTTTTTGTTTACAGCGCAATTAATAATGGATTTGGATTTTTTACTTTTCTTCCATTAGCCTTAATTTATGTCTTTATACGAAATGGAAAAAACGTAAAAGAATTAGAACGAGAATTAAAATCACGGAATCTATAAAAATATATCAGTTTGAGAATATGACAGAATGTAGAAATTAAACCTAAAAGAATAATCAAAAACAATAGAAAAGAAATTAAAAAACGGCATACAACAGTACCTAAACTGCATTAAAACGCAGCTTAGCCGAAACGTTAGCACAAATTAAAACCAACTTTAATTACTGATGAATATTTTTAGAATTTTATCATCAAATGACGGTTCAATAAATGAACCAAACGTCAGTTCGTTTTTAGCGTATTTATTAGACCCCAACGAAGACCACGGAATATCAAGCTTGTTGCTTCAAGAAATACTGAATGATATAATTGAAATAGATGAAAAATTTTTAACGAAAATAAAATTCAGTAATAGAATCACAGATCTTTCAAAATATTCTGGCTATTCAATAAACATAATACCTGAATTATCTGTAAACCTTGAAAAAAAAGGAAAAAGAAAGAGGAGAGATATTGATATAATCATAGAAATTATAGATAATAAAATTAACGAATTGATTTACTCAATATGTTTAGAAAATAAAATTACCGACTCTTCGATTAATAAAAACGATTCTCAATTAGAAGATGAGCTTATAGGTCTCAAAAACTACTATTCTGAGAGCGAACAAAACCCTGAGATTTATATAATCTATTTAACACCTTCGCCTTCAAATCCATCTCGTGATTCTTTTGAAAAACTTGATTACAATAAAAAGTATCATTTGTTTTGGGACAATCACAGTAACTCAATTTTTAATAAACTTATTAGAATATTTAACAACGAAAGAGACGGTCTAATTGACCCAATAAACAATCAATCTTCGTATTTGATAAAATCGTTTCTGTCTTTTATAAAGACTAACTTTAAAAGCTACATTGAAGAACGTAAAGAAAAATTAGAAAAGAAGAGTTACGGAAAACCTGTAATTGACCTTCTGAAAGATTTTTCTAGTACTTTAGAAATGAATAAAGAGTATAAAATTGACTTTATCAGAAATAAATTTTCAGAATATGTATTATCAATCTCTGGCATAGAATTACACAATTCAACAAGAAATGCGCATATAGTGCTTTCAACTGTTAACGAAAGAAACCGAGGACATTATAATGTAAAGAGAGCTGATAATGAGCGTAAAAATATTTTTTACTATCCAAATAAAACTAAAAAATCAGTAAAGCTCTTTAGTCCTAAAATTGACCCTGAAATAAAAGTTTATTTTAAAGGTGATGATGAAATCGAATTCGTCAAATTGAAAACACTTGTAGAAAATAACTTGTGCTAACAATGGCTATACGTCATACGTGCTAATTAGTCTGTTATCGGGCGAAGCGGGACATTAACCGCCAAAAAGTTATTTTTGGTTTAATAAATAAAAACAAAAAAACGTTTAAGGCTTAGTTTGTAGCGGGCGAGAGGTGCCCAGGTATCTTTGGCACGTAAGAACGCATAGCCGGGGCGTTACAAACAATTACAGAACCGAATGAAAAATTTTATAAAAATTTTGATTCTTACGATTTTAATTTCATCCTGTTCTCATGAAAAAGAATCTATTGACAAACAAGCAGAACGTTTTACTTCAGAACTTTTAGAATTAAAGGAGTTTTTTAAAGTCCCTGGGCTTGAAGTTGCAGTTGAAAAAAACGGAGATAATATTTATCGAAATTTTTTTGGAGTATCTAATTTAGAGACAAATACTAGTGTAGATTCTACAACTTTATTCCCAATTGCTTCCATAACCAAAGTCTTTTCTGGAGTTTTAGTGATGAAACTTGTTGAGCAAGAAAAGTTATCACTTGATGAATCGATCAATACATTCTTGCCGAAACCTATACTTGGCGACTCAATTCTAGTAAAACACATTTTATCTCATACCTCACAAGGAAATGTAGGAGAGAGTTTCTATTACAGTTCAAGATTCGGACTAATAACAAATGTAATCGAAACAGCATCTGGAAAGTCCTTTGCAGAAATGATGGAGCAGGAAATTGTAAAGCCATTGAAACTTGAAAATACTTTCTTACTCAAAGATTCCACCCAAATTAGTAGAATCGCAAAACCGTATATTCTAGATAATAGAATTGAAAAAGGTTTTATTGATTATGGTTATTCATCTTCTGCTGGAATTGTCTCTAATTTAGAAGATTTAGCCATTTTTAATGAGGCATTAGATAACAATTCGATAATTGATAAAGAATCGAAGGAGTTAATGTTTTCATCTTTTAAAAAAGATTTGCCATACGGATATGGAATATTCAATCAACAATTTGAGAATTTAAATATTGTTTGGGCTTATGGTCAATACGATTGTTATTCTAGCCTATTGTTAAAAATCCCCTCAGAGAATATTACTTTAACACTACTTGCCAATAATAGTCTTTTAAGTGACCCTGCTCGACTTATCAATGGAGACATTACTTCATCATTGTTTGCTATTAGTTTTTTCAAAAACTATGTATTCGAATTAAACGAAATGCCTTTGTTTGAAAAACAAGATTCTATATCTGAACATCTTTCGAATACTGACTTTTATAGAAAAAAGATATTAGGGCAAGCACTTGCAGAATCCTATATGGCGAGATTTGAACCTGAAAAATTGAAAACAAGTGCGAAACTATTAAATCACATCTTTGCAGAATACCCAGACTACTTGGACTATGCCGATTTAAATCTGCTGCATAATCTTTCATTTATAAAAGATGTAGCATTTTATATGGAACTTGGCGAGTTTAATGATTTTGATACTCAAATATTAGATATAGGAAATCAACTTCTACAGAAGGAACCAAATAACCCCTATGCAAATACATACATAGGATCATTCTACGCTAGAAAAGGAAATAATGAAAAGGCTAAATACTATTTTGAGAGAATTGTAAATGCCCAGAATTTTTCTCAAAACTGGCATACAAGTGAAGCTCAACAATGGTTAAATGAAAATAAATAACTGTTTGTAACACCCGTAACCGTTGCACAAGCCATTAAAAAACAGTACATAATCACTCAAAAGTTCCTTTATAGGAGCTTTTGAAATAGAAAATACTGTGACTCTAAAGTATTTGCAGAATATGTTAGGTCATAACGTTCAAAGATCACAGAACAATTCACAAAAAGTATTCATATTCATAATAAAAACATTCAAAGTCCTTTGGACAGTATGCTAGAAAAGAGTAGTTTTAAGCAATAAAACATATATGCGATATATCAACAATACGGATATACAGTTGTTGCCTGCAAGCTAAAAAAATGCAATATCGAAGAAAATTATGAAGAAAATAATATTATTCCTATTTACAGTTGTATTATTTGGATGCAATATGAACCCTAATAAAGAAGAAAGAATACAAAAACTCGAAGCTGAGAATGAAAATTTATTGCAAAAAATAAATGAACTTGAAAATAGAATTGAATTAAATCAACCTAATAAAACAGTTACAAAAGAAAGCAATATGGATTTAGGAGCATTTTCAGTTAGCCTTAGTGTTAAGGACTTAAAAGTATCGAAGAAATTTTACGAAAATCTGGGGTTTATAAAACTCGGAGGAGATTTGGAAAAAAACTATTTGATAATGAAAAATCAAAATTCATTGATAGGATTATTCCAAGGCATGTTTGAGGGAAATATATTAACCTTCAATCCAGGTTGGGATGAGAATGCCAAAGAGATTGAAAACTTTGTCGATATTAGAAATATTCAGGAAGAATTAAAAAGTAGCGGAATCAATATTGAGACTGAAATCGACAAAAGTACTTCCGAACCAGCAAGTTTTATGATAACTGACCCAGACGGAAATGTAATCTTAATTGACCAACATAGAAAATCGAATGATACCGAATGAAAAAAGCCAGCAGGTAACATTGTATAAGTAATAGCGGTTTGGGTGATAGCTCAAACCGTTTTTCTTTTTTATTAAGTATATTGCTAACTGAAAGTAATAGCATATTAATCCGCTACTACTCATACACGAGACCGTTAGGCCCAATTAAAAAATCCGTTCTATTACATAATTAAAGGAAATGAATGTATCTTTGATAGTATCAAATGATAGTATCATAATGAAACCACCTTACGAAATAACATCTTCGATTTTAAAATTAATAACTTCTATTTCTGAGAAAATAGGAGAAGTAAATGCTAATTTATTAAACAAACCTTCACCGAAACTCAGAAAACAAAATAGAATTAAAACTATTCATTCTTCATTAAAAATAGAAGGAAACACACTCACGGAAGAACAAATAACAGCACTTCTTGAAAACAAAAGAGTTATTGGTCCTGAAAAAGATGTTCTTGAAGTTTTAAATGCTATTAAAATCTATGAAAATTTAGAAGAATACAATCCTTCTAATGAAAAATCATTTTTAAAGGCACATCAAAACTTAATGGAAGATCTAATTGAAAATTCTGGCAAATATAGAAATCAAAGTGTAGGAATCGTTAAAGGCTCTAAAGTTGAGCATTTAGCACCACCTTTTGAAAATGTGCCATACTTAATGAAAGACCTTTTTGAATACTTAAAAAAGTCAGATGAAATTGAGTTAATTAAAAGTTGTGTTTTTCATTACGAAATGGAATTCATACATCCTTTTTTAGATGGAAATGGCAGAATGGGACGATTATGGCAAACTTTAATTTTAATGCAAAAATATCCAATATTTGAGTCTCTACCATTTGAAACTTTAATTAGCAACGACCAAGAAAAATATTATAAAGCCTTGGCTGAAAGTGATAAATCTGGAAAATCAACTAAATTTATCCAATATATGCTAAACGTAATTGACATTTCAATAAGCCAATTATTAGAATTCAATAATAGAACTTTAAGTGAAAAAGACCGGTTAGAATATTATATTTCCTTGCATAAAACTGAATTTACAAGAAAAGATTATATGGATATTTTTAAGGATATTTCTTCTGCAACAGCTAGTAGAGATTTGAAAAAAGGAGCTGAAATCGGTTTATTTGAAAAAATCGGAGAAAAAAATAAAACGATGTATCGACTAAAATAACTGGGCACAATACCGTGTATAATTCATTGCTAGTAAGTGTCTACTTGCGAAAGTCCTAGCGGACTTTCTATCTGTGATTTATTTGCTAACTTTAGTGCTTAAACAACGCAACGAGATCATACACCAATACGTTAGCCACAAGCTGAAAAGCCAATCGCATAGTCAAGTATATTTCATTTTTTTTCGTGCCTCAAAAAATAAAAAGAGCTTGCCTTTCCCCTACACTGATTACTATTGAGTGATAATTTTAATACTCATTTAGTGAGTATATGAAAAATCTTATTTACATTAGTGAATGGAATTAAAAATATTCGAAATGAACCGAATAAAAGAGGTTTTAGAATAAAAAGGAATAAAACAAATCTGGTTGGCTGAACAGTTGGAAAAAAGTTACAATATGATGAATGGCTATGATCAAAACAGAAGACAACCGAGTTTGGAAGATTTATATAGAATCGCTGAAATCCTTGATGTAGATATTAAAGAATTAATTGTTTCAAATAAGGAATAAACATGAACAAACAACAACTAGCAGCCAAGATATGGGAATCCGCAAACCAAATGCGTTCTAAAATTGAGGCTAATGAATATAAAGATTACATATTAGGCTTCATTTTTTACAAATACCTATCAGACAAAGAAATACAATTCTGTAAAAACAACGACTTTGCAGAGGAAGACATTGAAGCACTTGTTGAAGAAGATGAAGAAACCGTAAATTACATCAAAAAAAATATAGGGTATTTTATTGCCTATGATGATTTATTTAGCACGTGGATTAGCAAAGGTAAAGACTTTGATGTGTCTAATGTAAGAGAAGCATTATCTGCATTTAGCCGTTTAATTAGTCCTGCTCACAAAAAGCTATTTGATGGAATATTTGAAACTCTTGATACAGGATTAAGTAAGTTAGGAGATACAGCAGCTAAACAAACCAAAGCCATTAGTGACTTATTACACTTGATTAAAGACATTCCAATGGATAGCAAACAAGGCTATGATGTTCTTGGTTTTATCTACGAATATTTAATTGAAAAGTTTGCTGCTAATGCTGGGAAAAAGGCAGGAGAATTCTATACACCTCACGAAGTTTCAGTTTTATTGTCTGAAATTGTTTCCAATCATTTAAAAGATAGAAAAGAAATACAAATTTATGATTCTTGTAGTGGTTCTGGCTCTTTACTTATTAATATTGGTAATAGTGTAGCAAAACATATAGATGACAGAAATAACATTAAATACTTCGCACAAGAATTAAAAAAGAACACCTATAACCTTACCAGAATGAACTTGGTTATGCGTGATATTTTACCAAATAACATTGTAACTCGTAATGGTGATACTTTAGAAGATGATTGGCCTTATTTTGATGAAAATGATGCTGTACATACTTACAATACGCTTTATGTAGATGCAGTAGTTTCAAATCCACCATATTCTCAAAAATGGGACCCTGCCAATAAAGATTCAGACCCAAGATATTCACGGTTTGGACTAGCACCGAAATCAAAAGCAGATTTTGCTTTCCTTTTACACGATTTATTCCACATTAAACCAGATGGTATTATGACCATTGTGTTACCTCATGGTGTGTTGTTTAGAGGTGGTGAAGAAGGTACAATTCGTGAAAAATTAATAGAATCCAATCATATTGATGCCATCATTGGTTTACCACCAAGTATTTTCTTTGGGACAGGTATTCCTACTGTAGTGATTGTTTTAAAGCAAAAACGTAAAAACACAGATGTCTTAATTATTGATGCATCAAAAGGTTTTGTAAAAGAAGGTAAAAACAATAAGTTAAGGGCTTCAGACATTAAAAGAATTGCTGATGTAATTCGTGATAGACAAACTACACCAAAATTTTCAAAAGTAGTTGAGCGAGATACCATCAGAAAAAATGAATACAACCTTAACATTCCAAGATATGTAGATTCTTCAGAAAATCCAGAAAGTTGGGATATTTATGCGTCTATGTTTGGAGGTATTCCTGCAAAAGAAATAGACGAGCTTGAAAACTATTGGCAAGCCTTTCCTAATTTACGAGAAGCATTATTTTCTAAAACTTCAGAAGTTAATTCAGAATTAAAAGTGGAAGATATTAATGCTGCTATTAAAGAACAAGCTAGCGTTAAAGCCTTTAAAAATAAGTTTGATATTTCATTTAAAGATTTAAATGCTTTCTTAAAGCAGGAATTGTTAACCAATATGCAAACTGTTACTATTCCGAGAGAAAAAGAAGTATTGAGTAATGATATTTTTAAGAGGCTTGAAACTATAGACTTAATAGATAAATATGAAGCGTATCAATTGCTGGATAATGAATGGGATGCTATAAAAGTAGATTTAGAAATTATACAAACTGAAGGTTTTGAGGCTACTAAAATAGTAGACCCCAATATGGTGCTTAAAAAGAAAGATGGAAAAGATATAGAAGTTCAAGTTGGTTGGAAAGGTAGAATTATGCCTTTTGAACTGGTTCAAGAAGCCTACTTAAAAGAAGAGCTACAAAGTTTACAGCAAAAAGAAAATCGTTTGTTAGAGATTACTTCTGAATACGAAGAAATACTTGAGTTATTTACCGAAGATGAAAAAGAGGAAGAAACCATAAACGAAGCAAAAGATAGCTTTGTAAATGCTACCGTTATAAAAGAAGCCAAACAAATTAGAGCTGAAAGCAAGAAAAATGGAGCAGTAGAAAAAGACAGTTACGAAGCTAAAATACTTAAAGTAGATGCTTTAATTACAGAAGAGAAAAAAACAAAAAAAGCAGTAAAAGAAGAACAAGCTAAATTACATTTACAAACAAAAGCTACTATTGAAGCACTTACAGATGCACAAGTATATGAATTACTAGACGTAAAATGGGTACAACCAATTGTAACATCTTTAAACAACCTACCAAAATCGATTATTGATGAATTAACTACTAAAGTTGTAATACTTTCTGTAAAGTACAGTACTACCTACTCAGATGTTGCTAAAGAAATTAACAAAGCGGAAAATTCCTTATCTAAATTAATTGATGGCTTGGAAGGAAATGAGTTTGACATGAAAGGTTTAAACGAATTGAAAAATTTACTAAATGGATAAGAATAATAAAAATCCAGAAGTTCGTTTTAAAGGGTTTGTTGAGGATTGGAAAATTCAGAAATTAAAGGATGTTTCGACATACTCAAATGGAGGGAGTTTTGAAAATTACGTAAAAGAATTTGGGCGTTATGAACTTATTACACTTAAATCAATTAACATGAGTGGTAAACTAGTTCATTCAGGTCGGTTTATTGATATTGAAACACCAACTTTGGATAAAGGTACTCTTGTTATGATTCTTAGCGAGCAAGCACCTGGCTTACTTGGGATGACAGCACAAATACCTACATCAAATAGTTATGTTCTAAATCAACGAGTTGCAGAAATAAGACCCAATCAAAATATTGACAGCTATTTTTTATCAATGGCAATAAATAAAAACCAACCATATTTTAGTAATCGTGGTGCTGGTTCAAAAGTTCAGAACATTTCAAAACCTAATGTTGAAAATTATGAATTTTCATGTCCATTAATTACCGAACAAAAACAAATAGGTGCATTCTTCCAAAACCTAGATGGCTTAATTACACAACATCAAATAAAACACGACAAGCTAGTTATTCTCAAGAAGGCTATGCTTGAAAAAATGTTTCCAAAGAATGGTGCTGTTGTGCCAGAAATTCGTTTTAAAGGCTTTACTGATGATTGGGAAGTAAAAGAAATAGATAAAATAGCTAATAGATATGATAATTTAAGAATACCAATAGCTGCTAATAAAAGAATTAAAGGTAAAACACCTTACTATGGTGCAAATGGTATTCAAGATTATGTTGAAGGACACACTCATGAAGGTGAATTTATTTTAATAGCAGAGGATGGAGCTAATGATTTGAAAAATTATCCTGTTCAATATGTAAAAGGTAAAATTTGGGTAAATAACCACGCTCATGTACTTCAAACAAAAAAGAATATTGCAGATAACAATTTTTTGAAACGTACAATCTCAAATACTAATATTGAGCCATTTCTAGTTGGAGGTGGTCGTGCAAAATTGAATGCTGAAATAATGATGAAAATAGAAGTAAAAATTCCAACAAGCATAAAAGAACAACAAAAAATTGGTTTCTACTTTAAAAACCTAGACACGCAAATAAATTTACACCAAACTCAATTAGACAAACTAAAAAACATTAAAAAAGCCTGTTTAAGCAAAATGTTTGTTGCACAAGAGTAAACTAGTAGCTATAGAAAATTAAAGAAAATGATATTTACCAAAGAAGCAGAATTTGAAGAAGCCTTAATACTTGCCCTTAGTAAAAAAGGCTGGGAAAATGGGGTCATAAAAAATCCAACTGAAGAAGATTTGCTTAACAATTGGGCTAATATTCTTTTTGATAATAACAGAAGTATAGACCGCTTAAATGACACTCCATTAACCAATGGTGAAATGCAACAAATACTAGAGCAAATAAATGCTTTAAGAACACCTCTAAAACTCAATGGGTTTATAAATGGTAAAACAGTTGCTATAAAACGAGATAACCAAGAAGATAAATTACATTTTGGTAAAGAAGTTAGTTTAAAAATATATGATAGACATGAAATAGCAGCAGGACAAAGTAGGTATCAAATTGTACAACAACCTCAATTTAAAAGTAAATCTAAAATACTAAATGACAGACGTGGAGATGTAATGCTTTTAATTAATGGTATGCCACTAATTCATATTGAGTTAAAAAGAAGTAGTGTATCTGTTAGTCAAGCCTACCATCAAATAGAAAACTATGCTCGTTCTGGTATCTTTTCAGGGTTGTTTTCTTTAGTTCAGGTTTTTGTTGCAATGGAGCCTAAAGAAACTGTTTATTTTGCAAACCCAGGACCAGATGGAAAATTCAACAAAGACTTTTATTTCCATTGGGCAGACTTTAATAATGAGCCAAAAAATGATTGGAAGGATATAGCTTCTTCTTTTCTATCTATTCCAATGGCACATCAATTAATTGGTTTCTATACAGTACCAGATACCAATGATGGAATTTTAAAAGTAATGCGTAGCTATCAGTATTATGCAGCCAATGCCATATCAGATAAAGTAGCCAAAACAGATTGGAAAAGTAAACATGCACTAGGTGGCTATATATGGCACACTACAGGTTCTGGAAAAACTATGACCAGTTTTAAATCAGCTCAACTCATTGCCAATTCACAAGATGCTGATAAGGTTATCTTTTTAATGGATAGAATAGAATTGGGCACACAATCTTTAAAAGAATACCGTGGTTTTTCAGAAGCAAATGAAGATGTACAAGCCACAGAAAACACAGGTGTTTTGGTTACAAAACTAAAAAGTGATGACCCTAAAAACACCTTAATTGTAACTTCAATACAGAAGATGAGCAATATTAAAGATGAAGATGATGGTTTAAACGCTAGAGACATCGAAATAATGAATGGGAAAAGAACAGTATTTATTGTAGATGAAGCACATCGTTCCACTTTTGGAGATATGCTTATTGATATTAAAAACACCTTTTCATCAGCTATTTTCTTTGGATTTACAGGAACACCAATTCTTGATGAAAACCAAAAGAAAATGAATACGACTTCAACAGTTTTTGGTGATGAATTGCATAGATATAGTATTGCAGATGGTATAAGAGATGAAAATGTACTAGGATTTGACCCATATAAAATACTAACCTATAAAGACAGAGATTTAAGGCGAGTAATTGCTTTAGAGAAATCTAGAGCTGTTGATGAAGCAGAAGCACTATCTGACCCTGAAAAGAGAGAAATTTTCAATAGATATATGAACGATGTGAAAATGGCTGGATATTATGAACCTTCAGGAAATTATGTTCGTGGTATCGAAGATTTCGTACCAAAGTCTCAATATGAGATTGACACACATCAAGAAAAAGTAGTTGAAGATATATTGGACAATTGGATAGTCTTAAGTCAGAATCATAAATTCCACGCCATTTTTGCAACAAGTAGCATCAATGAAGCTATTGAATATTATAGATTAATAAAAACAGTAAAACCAGAATTAAAAATAACTGCATTATTTGATTCAAATATTGATAATGTAGGCAACGCAGCATATAAAGAAGATGGCTTGGTTGAAATACTAGAAGATTATAATGAAAGGTATGAGCAAGATTATACACTTGCAACACACGCTAAGTTTAAAAAAGACATTGCTGCAAGATTAGCCCACAAAGCACCATATGTAAGAATTGAAACAACACCAGAAAAACAACTTGATTTACTCATCGTGGTAGACCAAATGCTAACAGGTTTTGATTCTAAATGGATAAACACACTGTACTTGGATAAAGTGATTAAATACGAAAATATTATTCAAGCATTTTCAAGAACAAATCGACTATTTGGTCCAGACAAACCATTTGGAACAATACGTTATTATAGGTTTCCACATACTATGGAACAACATATCAACAGAGCCATAGAATTATATTCAGGAGACAAACCAGTAGACTTGTTTGTAAATCGTTTAGAACAGAATTTAAATTCAATAAATTTTGTCTTTCATGAAATTTCTCAATTGTTTCATAACGCAGGTATTGAAAATTTTGAAAGATTACCAGATGGTATTCCTGAAAGAGGAAGGTTTGCATCACTCTTTAAAGATTTAAATGACTTTTTAGAAGCGGCAAAAATTCAAGGTTTTAATTGGAATAAATTAAAATACGTATTTGGTAAAGGAAAAGGTAAGACTGAGGTTGTAATGAACTTTGACGAAAATACATACTTGATTTTAGCTCTTCGATATAGAGAACTATTTAGTGGTGATGGTGGAGGAACTGGAACAAGTGAAGTTCCTTTCGAAATTGAAGGTCATTTAACAGAGATTGATACAGATAAGATTGATGCAGACTATATGAACTCTCGCTTTGAAAAATACCTTAAAGAACTTAAAGGTGATGACGTTGATAGTGAGCAACTACAACATACTTTAGACGAATTACATAAGTCATTTGCTACACTAACACAAGAAGAACAGAAATACGCTAACATCTTTATACATGATGTTCAAAGTGGTGTTGTAAATATTGAAAGTGGTAAAACCTTTAGAGAGTATATCACAGAGTACATATTCAATGCGAAAAACGACCAGATATTTAGAATTTCACAAATATTAGGCTTAGAAGAATCAAAACTTCGCAATATGATGGATTCAGGTATTACAGATAAAAACATTAATGAATATGGTCGTTTTGACGATTTAAAAAGTACCGTTGATAAGAGTAAGGCAAAAGCGTATTTTGAAGAGTTAGAAGGAAAAACAATTCCTGCATTCAGAATAAATATTAAGATTCATGATTTGATTCAAGAATTTATTATTAGTGGTGGATTTGAAATGTGAATAAATAGCCAACGCAAGTGCAAGCACATTTAAAGTTTGCTCGTGCCTCACAAATTTAAAAGAGCTTTCACGCCAACGCTAGCAAGTTTGCGTAAGAAAAGCCAGACACCTAACAATGTATAAAAAACATAGGGCGTTTTTGCTAAACCGAAAGCTCTGTGCTTATTAATGAAGTCCGCTAAATATAAAATTTGGCGTTTAAAGAAAAAATAAAAGCAAAATATTTATATTTAGCTAAGTAATAAACCGAAACGAAAGTGCTTATTTATTGCCCTACGTTTCTTATACTAAACCTTGTAAAACATTTCCCAAAAACCGTAAATGACTCCTGAAATAGCCAAAAACATCGGAATTAAAAAAGCTTTACAATCAGCAACGATTGGAATTTTAATAGCGTTTCTTTCTATGATGTTACTTGCTGGAGGAAATCCACAATGGATGCTTGAATGGAATTACTGGGTAAATATCATTATCGGAATTGGAATTTTCTACGGACTTGCATATTGGTTTGGAAAAAATGCTGGATATGAAATATTGATAAAGAAAAAAGATTCTGATAAAATCGGAGCGAAATACGGATTTCTGACTTTAATAATAACCGCTTTCCTTGTTGGTTGGACAGGATTTGTACAAGAGGGAATGGAACCGTATGATACTTTTTGGGATTCGTTTGAGGATTATATTTTCAAACCATTCTTTTGGATAACATTCATTGGATTTTTGCCTGCAATTTTAGTCGGAATCTTATTTGGAAAGTGGATTAAGAAAAGTAAAGAATAAATGGAATTCGAAATAAAAAGAATTATTACAATAGAATACACAGATGATAATTTAAAAGTTGATTTAAATAATCTAGAAAAATATATTTCTGAAAACCTAAAAGAAAAAGAATACGGAACTTCTGTAGTCAAATACTTTTGGGGCTTTGAGTTATTCAAATTTGACGGAGGTTTTGCTCAATTTTTTAGAAATGATATCGAAAGTTGGAAACATTCAGTCAAATGGTTTGTGACAAATTCAAACTTTGATTGGAATGTGATTCAAAGATTAAATGAATTAGAGACAATTGAACTGATTAAAAAAGAAATATTAGTATCAATTGAGCGTATTGAAAAAATGAAAAGAAAACCAAAAGATTTCGATTATAATAGTTTGATAAAGGATTTAGACAAAATTCTAACTGAATTTATAAATAAAAACGTTGTACAAAAAGAACAACCCTAAAAAACAAGGCTGTTCTTCATTAATTTTAGTCATTAGTATGTGAAGCATATACTTCTGTTTTACCTTTTACCTCCCTTAAAAAAAACAGCCAAAGTATCCGCTATTTTCTTGTTTACAATCTTCCCATTACTCTCTTAGAAAGCACTTATTTTTGAGTGCTTTAAGAGCGCTGAAACGAATTCCATGGGATATTATGAAACAGCAATAGGGTTGTTGCAGAGCTCCCTCTAGCCAGGTAATGTGAGCTCTTTTTATGAATACCAACAACTACTCCAATCTCCTTTATAGGCGTTGCATAGAAAATACTGTGACTCTAAAGTATTTGCAGAATATGTTGGAACATAACGCTCCAAAGACCACAGAGATATACACAAAAACCATTCATATTCATATTAAAAACATTCAAAGTCCTTTGGACAGTATGCTAGAAAAGAGTAGTTTTAAACAATGAAAGATATATGCGATATATCAACAATACGTATATACAGTTGTTAGCAACAAGCAAAAACTCAAATGGCCGAAGATAAACCAAGACTTGCAAGATTGACAGCAATCCTAACCCAATTACAATCAAAACGAATTGTAACCGCAAAGGATGTTGCCGAAAAACATAATGTAAGTATCAGAACGGTTTATCGGGACATCCGAACTCTTGAGAAGTCGGGAATTCCAATAGTCACAGAAGAAGGAAAAGGTTATTCCATTATGAAAGGTTATAAACTTCCGCCAGTTATGTTTACACAAGGCGAAGCGAATGCCATAATAACTGCAGAACAACTAATAAGAAAGAATAAAGACCAATCTTTGATCGAACACTACGAAAACGCTGTAACAAAAATCAAATCAGTCTTAAACTACAACCAAAAAGAAAAAGCGGAATTATTGACCAGCAGAATACAGGTACGCAATAATCGTGAAAATGAAAAAACAAGCAAATATCTAATACAACTTCAATCAACTGTGTCAAATTATCAAACAATTAAAATTGATTACCTATCATTGGAGAACAAGCAAAGTCAAAGAATAATAGAACCATTTGCACTTTACACTACACAGGACAATTGGATACTTATCGCCTTTTGTAAATTAAGAAAAGACTTTAGAGCATTTCGAATTGATTGCATCCAAAAAATAGAAATCTTGAGTATTCATTTTGAACCACATAAAATGACTTTGCAAGAATACCTTGAAAAATGTAGTGAAAAATATAAGGACACCCCTGACACACCTTTGGCACAAGGTCAATCTAATTTTGCATTGAATCAAAAAATTTAAAAAGATGCAAACAGTAAAAATTGAACCTTTTAACATTGTTGGAATCTCGATTAGAACAACAAACGAAAACGGACAAGCAAGCAAAGAAATTGCAGAACTTTGGGGCAAATTTATGTCAGAAAGTATTTTGAAGAAAATCCCTAATAAAGTTGATAATGAGATTTATTCAATGTACACAGATTATGAAAGCGACCATACCAAATCATATACGGCAATACTTGGTTGCAAAGTTGAAAATTTGGACAACATTCCCAACGGAATGGTCGGAAAATCATGTGATGGAGGAACTTACGTAAAAACGACAACAAAAGGAGATTTGACAGAAGGTTTGGTGGTCAATCAATGGTCAAAAATATTTGAAATGGAATTGGACAGAACCTATGATACCGATTTTGAGATTTTCGGGGAGAAAGCACAAAATCCTACTGATGCGGAAGTAGATTTCTATATAGGTATAAAACAAGAAACGTATGGGTAAACTAACTTTAAAGAGAGACCCAAGAGTAAATGAAGTTTTTGCGAATTATCCCGACTTTGTTCGGGGTAAATTGCAACATCTTCGGGAATTGGTAATAGAAACAGCAGAAGAAATCGAAGGTGTAACTGTTTTGGAAGAAACTTTGAAATGGGGAGAACCCAGTTTTGTTACCAAGAACGGAAGTACTTTGCGAATAGATTGGAAAGAAAAAACACCTGATCAATATGCAATGTATTTCCAATGCACGAGTAGATTAGTTGATACTTTCAGATTAGTTTTTGACCACAAATTTCAATACGATGGAAAACGGGCAATCGTTTTTCAGTTAAACCAAAAAATTCCTGAAATGGAATTAAAGGAATGCATAAAAGCATCTTTGATTTATCACAGTGTAAAAGAACAGCTTACATTGGGAATTTAAGAAATGAATAAAAAGCCAGTGGCTAACAATGTATATGAAATCATAGCCGCCTATCGGCAGGCTACGTTTCATATACTAAACGTTGGCATTCATTATAACAGAACTACCTCATTGAGAATTAGAACCAATGCGAAAACGAGTAAGAAAATAATATGAAAGCAATACTACTTTCATTAGGAAGTCGGGGGGATATTGAACCTTTTTTGGCTTTAGGAGAAATGCTTAAAGAAAAAAAATGGGAAGTAATTTATGTATTTCCAGAGCAGTTTAGAGAACTTGTGGGAAATGATAATTTTTATGGCTTTACTAAAGAATTTATAGAAGTATTACTTGCTGATGAGCAATCAAAAATAATCACAAGTAGAAGTGGTTCATTTTTTAAAAGATTAAAAACACTTTTTATACTCGCAAAAAAGTCAATTAGAATTAATAAAGAAGTTACTCTCAAACAAAAAGAAATTTTTGACAAAGAACAACCCGACTATATTTTCTTCAATCAAAAATGTGTTTTTCCAATAATATGGGAGTTTGCAAACCCTAATAAAGGAATTTTAGTACACCCTTTCCCTTGTTTTCTTCATAAAGTAGATAATCACTCTATTATTGGCTTTGGTGGCGGCGGAAATTATGGTAAATTTCTAAATAGATTTAGTTATTCGCTTCAAAACGTAGCCTTATCCTTAGCTACTTATTATACTACAAAAAAGTATCACAAAGAATTAATTGGAGAAATAATAAATCCACTACAGATTCGAAAAAGATTACTGAATAAGGCAAAATCATTTTATACTATCTCGCCTACTCTCTTTCCACAACCAAGAGACTGGAAAAGGAATGCAAATGTTGTTGGATATTTTGAACGAAATAAAATTAAAAATTGGGAACCAGATAAAAGTTTAGAACAGTTTATTGAAAAATACGATAAGATAATTTTTATCACTTTTGGTAGCATTTTAAATACTAACCCTACACAAAAAACGAAAGCAATACTTAACACTTTATCCAAACACAAAACTCCTGCAATAATTAATACTTCTTGGGGTGGCTTGGTGAAACCTGAAAAATATCCAGACCACATATACTTTGTAAACACCATTCCTTACGACTGGATTTTACCTGAAATATATGCCGTTATTCACCACGGAGGTTCAGGAACTACACATTTAGCGTTAAAATATGGATGTGCAAGTTTAATCATTCCGCACTTCATTGACCAATTCTATTGGAATACCATAATTCATAAGTTAAAAGTGGGGGGAAAAGGAGTGTCAATAAAAAAATTAAATGAAAGCAATTTCGAAACACTACTTTTAGACTTATTAAACAATGAAAATTACAAAGAAAATGCCGAGAAAATTGCAAAAGAAATGCAAGACGAAAACAACACGGAAAGATTAATGAAACTTATATTAGAATAACGAAATACCAACAAAGAACAACCCTAAAAAACAGCCAAAGTATCCGCTATTTTCTTGTTTACAATCTTCCCATAACTCTCTTAGAAAGCTCTTAGTTTTGAGTGCTTTAAGAGGGCTGAAAGGAATTCTATTGGGATATTATGAAACAACAATAGGGTTGCTGCAGAGCTCCCTCTAGCCAGGTAATGTGAGCTCTTTTTATGGATACCAACCACTACTCCAATCTCCTTTATAGGCATTGAATTTCTGATTGCTGATGCAAGGCAATGCATGGTGATATTTTCTCTAAACTTTTAATAATAATTTCATATTGACACTAATTATAAAAAAGCTATTTTTAAAAATTAATATATTTAATTGTATTTCATTATAATCAACCGCCAGAAAAATGATAAAAAGTTATAGAAAAAATAAACAAAATTTACTTTCAGAAGGAAAAACAGCAAGCTATTTGAAATATGCCTTTGGAGAAATACTTCTTGTAGTTATCGGTATTTTGATTGCACTTCAAATTAACAACTGGAATGAAGCACGAAAGTTAGACAAGGTAAGACAATACTATTATAATCAAATTTTAGAGGATTTAGAAACTGATAAAAGTCACGTTGAATCTATGTCCAAAAAGATAGACTCTTCATTAAAAAATTACAACATTTACATGGAAACTTTTAATGAGCCTAATTTACCCGTAGAAGTTATCGCAGAAAATCTTAGAAAAATTAGTATTACCCCTGCTATTTTTTATTTGATAACTACAACAACTAAATCGCTCATAGGCAGTGGAGAAATAAAAATACTAGACGCTGAAATTCGCAATACACTTACAACCTATAATGCTAACAGAGAACTTGTAAGAACATTATATGAAACATCTAAAAATTTCTATTTAGATATTTGGAAGGAAGTATACAGCGATGGCTATGGTTTAGAGCCAAGGTTGGTCAATCAAAAAGAATTAGCTAACGTTGTTTATAACGAGCAAAGAAATCTAGAAATGTATATCAAACTTGATGCCTATCATGACCTTAAAAATGACACTGAAGAGGGGTTCATGGAGGCTCTTAGAGTACTATTAGTACAAATTGACAATGCTACTATATTAATAAAGAGCAAAATAAAGTACTAATGATAGCATAACACGGCTTATAATCCGTTGCTTTTTCTGCCCTACATAAAATAAGCTCAATAATTAATTAGGTTTCACTTCCCAAAAAAAACTGCCATGGTAGCTGCTATTTTCTTGTTTGCAATCTTGGCATAACTCTCTTAGAAAGCACTTATTTTTGAGTGCTTTAGGAGCGTTGAAACGATTTCTATGGGTACATCATGAAATACAAACATGAATATAGCAAGTCATTATTGACCCTTTTTGTAGAGGTAAAAACTTACTTATATACTATTAAAAATATGAATTATGAGTCAAAAAGAAGAAGTAAACGAGTTAATTACCAGAATTATTAAAGATGGTTACCAGTTAATTATGCTCTGGATCAAAGGTAAAAAAGACGTTTAGCACTAAAAAAAGAATTATTATGGAGCAATAGCAGACTATACTAAATCAATAGCGATTTCCCCTAACGATACAATTGCTTATGTAAAATAGAGGTATTTCAAAAAAGCATCTTATAGATATAAAAGATGCATGTATAGACTGGAAAAAATCAATAGTTTATTTATATCGAAAAAATTAGTGTTGTTTAATTTCTAAAATTAACTTTTTTAAACTCCATCTCGACTCTTAAAAAAAACATATTGATATTAATATTTTTTTTATTCATATTCTTAATAAAAAAAAGAAACATAATTTCAGAAAAACAGGTATTTATACTCTAGAAATTTTCAAATATTAAAAATATTTTTGTTTTCGTTATATATCTATTTTTTTTCTACCCTAATGTGGTAGGTGCTTATTTTAATAGAGGTATTTCAAAATGAAATCTTGTAGATTTAAATACTGCTTGTAAAAACTAAAAAAAAGTAGTTCAATGGTTTAGAGACCAATCTAACTATATAAGCTGCCTTAAAATTATAAAAGGTTGGTGCTATTTTAAATAACAATAATGCACGAGATGAAGTAAATAAAGCTTTAAAAGCAAATATTTTATTGAAGTTTACCAAATCTCAACTTAACAATGATACCGATCACTACATAAAGAAGTACTGTGAAAAAAATTCCAAATAAAGACCTCTATTTTTACAAAAAGACATATTTGGTGTTGCTAATTGGAAATTATATATTCCATAGAATAAAAAAAAACATTAAATTTAGAGAAAAATATTAACCTTATAAAAATATAGTGTATGAAAAAACTATTATATTTATTGTTTGCCTTTCCATCTTTTTTGTATTCACAGACAGCCATTACAAACGAAAATCTTCAAGCAGCCATTAATACTTGTTTATCTACAAACCCTGTTGATGGGTTATGCAGCAGTAGTGAATATGGTGCCATGCCAAATTGGGATGTGAGTAATGTTACTGATATGCGAGATATGTTTTTTGGTGCAACAACCTTTAATGGAGACCTCAGCACTTGGGATGTGAGTAATGTTACTACTATGGGAGGTATGTTTTATAGAGCAGAATCTTTTAACCAAGACCTTAGCACTTGGGATCTGAGTAGTGTTACTAGTATGCAAAATATGTTTGAAGGTGCAAAATCCTTTAACCAAGACCTCAGCACTTGGGATGTGAGTAGTGTTACAGGTATGGACAGAATGTTTAGTTCTGCAGAATCCTTTGACCAAGACCTCAGTACTTGGGATGTGAGTGGTGTTACTGATATGCAATTTATGTTTTATAGAGCAGAATCTTTTAATGGAGACCTCAGCACTTGGGATGTTAGTAATGTTACTACTATGGAAATGATGTTTATTGATGCAATATCCTTTAATGGAGACCTCAGTTCTTGGGATGTGAGTAGTGTTACCAATATGAAAAATATGTTTACTAGTGCAGAATCCTTTGATGGAGACCTCAGTACTTGGGATGTGAGTAGTGTTACTGATATGTTTCAAATGTTTTTTGGTGCATCAACCTTTAATGCAGACCTCAGCACTTGGGATGTGAGTAATGTTACTACTATGGAAGGTATGTTTGGTAGGGCAATAGAGTTTAATAGAGACCTTAGCTCTTGGGATGTGAGTAGTGTTACTACTATGAATGGTATGTTTACTGGGGCAACATCCTTTAATGCAGACCTCAGTTCTTGGGATGTAAGTAGTGTTACTAATATGCTACAAATGTTTTTTGGTGCAACAACCTTTAATGGAGATCTCAGCACTTGGGATGTCAGTAATGTTACGAATATGTCACAAATGTTTAGCGATACAGAATTCTTTAATGGAGACCTCAGCACTTGGGATGTGAGTAATGTTACTACTATGAAAGCTATGTTTGGTGAGGCAGAATCCTTTAATGGAGACCTCAGCACTTGGGATGTGAGTAATGTTACTACTATGGAAGGTATGTTTGGTGGGGCAGAATCCTTTAATGGAGACCTTAGCACTTGGGATGTGAGTAGTGTTACTACTATGGGAAATATGTTTTATAATGCAACAAGCTTTAATGGAGACCTCAGCACTTGGGATGTGAGTAGTGTTACTAATATGGCTAGCATGTTTTTAGATGCGACAACCTTTAACCAAGACCTCAGCAATTGGGATGTTAGTAAGGTTACTAATATGGAATTTATGTTTGATGAAGCATCATCCTTTAATGGTGACCTCAGCACTTGGGATGTGAGTAGTGTTACTACTATGAAATCTATGTTTGCTAATGCAGAATCCTTTAACCAAGACCTCAGTACTTGGGATGTGAGTAGTGTTACTACTATGCAATTTATGTTTGATGAAGCATCATCCTTTAATGGTGACCTCAGTACTTGGGATGTGAGGAATGTTACTACCATGGAAGCTATGTTTGCGAATACAGAATCCTTTAACCAAGACCTGAATTCCTGGGATGTGAGGAATGTTACTAATATGGTTGGTATGTTTTTTAATGCAATATCTTTTAATGGAGACCTCAGCACTTGGGATGTCAGTAGTGTTGATAATATTCAATTTATGTTTGAACGTGCATCATCCTTTAATAGAGACCTCAGTACTTGGGATGTGAGTAATATTACTAATATGGTTGGTATGTTTTTTGAAGCATCATCCTTTAATGGAGACCTCAGCACTTGGAATGTGAGTAATGTTACTGATATGCAATATATGTTTACTAATGCAACAACCTTTAATGGAGACCTCAGCGCTTGGAATGTGAGTAATGTTACTACTATGGAAGCTATGTTTTTTTATGCAGAATCCTTTAATAGAGACCTCAGCACTTGGGATGTGAGTAATGTTACTAATATGTTACAAATGTTTAATAACTCCAAGTTATCAACTGACAACTATGATGAAATCCTAATCGGCTGGTCACAATTAAACTTACAAAGCGGAGTTAGATTTGGAGCATCAGATGTTTTTTATTGTAACGGTGCTTCAGCAAGACAAAGTATTCTGGATACCTTTGGCTGGAAAATAGTGGATGCTGGAGAAGATTGTGCTACCGCAAGTACAACAAATTTAGAAGAGACCTTATTTACAATTTCTCCAAATCCTACAACAGATTTTTTATTGATAAGCGATATTGAAAAACCATTATCTATTAGTATCTACAATTTACAAGGTAAAGAGGTATTATCTTTAATCACCTCTAATACTATAAATGTGAAATCTTTGGCAAGCGGAATCTATGTAATTCGCGTTAAAGAGGGATTAAAAGAAGTAAGAAAAAAGTTTATTAAAAATTAAAGTTTTATAATCTGGTTTTAACGATAAAGGCTATTTTTAAGTAAATTAAATACTTACAGACCATCCTCCATTCAAATAAAATATTTAACAGATACAACTGACTATTATAAAGAACTCTTTAAAAATGGGTTGGTGCGCAATACTAAATAGAGCCGAAAAGATGTTTGTAGATTACTCAATTGGGACAAAGATATAAGCGCCATTTTGTATGATTATAGAACTAAAAAAAGAATTACACCTTGCTTTGTTAGCTATCACAAATCGCAGGAAATAAGAGTAAACTATCTTTAAATTTTTAAGTTACCTATTTTGGTTTATAAATTTCAGCGTAAATTAAATTTTTAATCTTTAGCCATATTTCAGGATAAGACAATATCATTCAACTAAATAAAAAACCCTATCAACGACAATTATACACCCCCTAAAGAATTAACAAAAAAGTAGCTAACACATTTATGTAAATTTATCTGAAGTTCTATTTTAAATTTAAATCCAAAAATATGAAAGCATTTAAATCTTACATTATGAAAGTAACTAACTTTAACTATATAAAGGCATTTATTTTATTAATAAGTATCATTAGTTGTGAAAGTTATCATACTAATGAAGAACTTGCTGATAATATAGTTTCAGTTGAAAAAATATTAGATATTCCTGATGGATTTGACTTTAGTACACATAAAAAAGTAACTATAACAATAAATGATCCAGAAGAAAAAATAGTATATGATGTTTATAATTATTCTAGAGTAAATAACGAGGTACTGGAAAATGACGAACTATTAATAGAAAATAGTATTTACAAACATATCATTTCAGGAATAACAAATAATGGTACATTAAAACACACTGTAAACATTCCAAATAATAACGAAACAATCTGTATTAGAAGGAAAAGTTCGGAAGGGTATGAGTTTTCAGTTATACCGGTAGATACTAATATTTACTTCACATATACTAATCGTTCCGATAAAACATCTACTAAAAGATCATTACAGACAACTTATTTAGGCTCAAATATCAACCAAGATACCTACATCACAGGAAACGCATACAGGGCAGGAAATTTTAATACCAAAGGATATAAACTAGAGGTAACAGGTAATTTAACGATAGCAGGACAACTAAATTTAAAAAATAGCAACTCAATAGTAACAGTTAATAATTTGAACGTATCAGGAACCTTACTTTTAAAAGGAGGTACAATTAATGCTCAAAATGTTTTGATTTCTGGATGGTTAAATGGACCTGGCACAGTAAATTATTGTATCAGTAAAACAATTACAGGTACACAAAACACAAGTGGTCTAGTAGTTCAACAACAATGCGGAACAGATACAGACGGTGATGGTGTGAATGACCCTGAAGATGCTTATCCAAATGATCCTGATAAAGCATTTCAAATTTTCACCCCTAATTCAACTGGAAAATCTACTTTAGCTTACGAAGATCTATGGCCATCTACTGGAGATTATGATTTTAATGATGTATCATTAAGTTATAGAACACTAATCATTACAAATGCAGATAATAATGCTGTACAAATTGATTTTGTATGTAATGTAGGTTCAAACTATGCCAATTTTACAAATGCATTTGGTATTGAATTAGAAGGAGTAGATCCCTCACAAATTGAAAGTATAACTGGAAATAATATAACTGAAAACTACTTAACTTTTAATGCAAATGGAACAGAATCTGGACAAGATAATGCAGTAATTATATTTACTGATAACACCGATAATTTTTTAACTGAAACAACAGTTAGTATAATACTTAACACACCAATAAGTACCAGTACACTTGGTGCAGCACCTTTTAATCCTTTCATAATTGCTAATAAAGAGAGAGCTAAAGAAATTCATTTAGCGGGATATAATAAAACGAACTTAGGTGATAGTGGAACCTATATTACAGGTACAGGGTTTCCTTGGGGTTTAAGTATAATAAACGAAGATTTTGATGTTCCAAAAGAAGGAGTTTCAATCATTGAAGCCTATAATTATTTTGATGACTGGGCTACATCAGGAGGCAACAGCTATTCAGATTGGTATGGTACTAGTCCTGGGTATAGGAATGATGATAAAATTGACGATTAAATAAACACTCTTAAAAAACTGTATAAGTTTAGAATTCGAGATTGAGTTTATTATAACTTACTCCTATTCTTCAAATTTCATCAGGAAAATTAAAGAAAACAATTGCTTTCCCTACTTTCAATTGCGTGAGAATACTTACTCCATTTCAATTTAAAATTACTTAAAGCAACTTTAGCTGCTTCTTTTAAAGGCTGTGGAAATTTGTTTCATATCGTCTTCAAATTCTTTTTTATCTTCCAAAACCACCTAACACATACTGTTTCTATTTTAAAGTATATGATTCATAGACATCGTTTATACTTTTTAAAGACTAAATTTATGAATACATAAGAATGATGAATCAAAAAAAATGAATTTACCTGTGAATGAAGAAATGGGAAATATATCCATACAGAATTATGCGGTAGCTTTTAAATCTCTAGTTCTACTCACCATAAATTATAAAGTAGATTCGGAAATAATGGCTATGAAGGTCCAAGAGAATACTCTAGAACAACTTAAATTAATCCTACTACTCCTCAAAATATCATAAAAGCATCTAAAAAACTGAAAGAAAATATGCGTTTTAGAGAGTTAAAAAAATAAATATCCTTTGTGATTACGGCGCATAAAACCCCTAAGAAAAACAGTTTGTTTCTGCTACAAAAAGGATGAAAAGAATCAAATCCGTATACATTATTTTAACCCTTTAAAACTATAATAAGGTATGGAGTACTGATTGCAAAGGAAAAGTTTATAGTATTGAATAAAACATCTTGTCATCCACAAACTATTGTTGACCCTAAAATAAGGTTTTTATGCAAAGCATAAGAGCATTATTAAGAAAACCTAAAGTTATCCATAATATAGTCTAGAAGGGTTATAAGTTAAATTTAATGCAAAACCTAATCTTTAACTTATGTAAAAACAATGCCTATTATCGAGCCTTGAAAATTCTGTTATCTTTAATTATTTTGTGCAATAATATTTTTTAGTTTAAGAAAATAGTTGTTTCTCAATCTTTCAACATATTATCATTTCTATAACCCGGGTTGTCTTTGTACCAATCCTTAAATTCTAATCCGCCTGATGTAGCCCAATTTGTGAAGAAATTATAGGCGTCATCAATTCGTATGGACTCCTTTGGAACTTTAAAATCGTGAATTATACTAATAGCCCATGGATAACCACTATCTGAGATATAATCTCCATTAGGATCATTGTTTACATTTACTGAAATTAAATTGTCGCCTAAATCGGTTGTACTATAATAAGGTAAATGAATTTCATTTTCTCTTATCATGTTTGAAATTATAAAGGGGTTAAAAGGGGCTGCACCAAGGGTACTGGTACTTAAAGGCTCATTAAAAATGATAGATATGGTATTTTCACTTAATAAATTATCTGCGTTATCAGTGAAAATAATTACCGCTTTATCCTGATTATCTTCAGTATTATTTTCTTTAAGGTTAATATAGTTTTCTGAATACACTGTACCAACTACGTTTTCAATCTGAGAACTATCCAAGCCATCAATTTGAATTCCAATACCATTGGTATATCCTGCTGAATTGGATTTAATTCTACAAATAAAATCAACTTGTACGACCAGATTATCTGAATTTAGAATGACAATAGCCTGATAATTCAGTGCTAAATCATTAAAATCATAATCGCCGTCTGATGGCCATAAGTCCTCAAATGCTATGGTACCCGTTCCGTATTTACTAGGTGTAAAAATTTCAAATGCTTTATCAGGATCATTTGGATATGAATCATCTTGATCCAAAACCCCATCTCCATCTGTATCTGTATCGTCATTACTTTCTGAAAACACTCTAAAAGTTGTTAAGTCATTTATTGTACGACCAAAATCAGTATTATTTCCAGCATTTATACCATATTGATATTGCCATCCACCCGATTGCGTATCCATAATTATCAAATCTGAACTTATCGCACTATTTGCTAACCATAATTCTTGATTCGAATCAAATGTCATTGAAGTTGGCTGAAATGGCAAATTATCAGCACTTATACGTGTACTATCGTATGTATTGTTTTGGTTTAGTTCTAAAAGATACAAACCAGAAAATGTACACAAAAACAATTTTCCATCTTCTGCAAAAGCCAAATCACCTCCAATTGTACTGTGCAATCCATTAATATCCCATATATTCAAATTGGCTCCAGTAAGTGGATCAAAAGTATATAATTTGTCATTTTTTGAAAAGTATAGTAACCCATCATCAATATTAAAATCAAGTCTAGGACCTCCAATACCTAAGTTCGCAACTGTTTCCCATGAATCTCCTTCTATGGAATATTTCATTAAAGGATGAGGACTGCTCCTTCCAATAGAAAATAATAGTTTATTAGCTTGATCTATGGCGCATGTGTAACTACCCATTGGCATGTCTGACAAATAAGTATATAGACCAGTAAGTGGATCGACCTGAAATAATTCTCCAGATCCATTGACACAATACAAATAATCATTTACAGTTACAGTTTTTTGCATTGTTCTTTCAGAAGGAGTTGTATAAGTATAGTTTACTTGATCATTACTAATAGATTGAATCGAAGATGAAAAATTCAAATTTTCATTTCTGCGAATATAAATTTTATCACAATAGGTTGGAACGTTCACCAATTGTTCTAGAACACCATTTTCAGGCACGCCAGAAAAAATCAGTTTACTCATGACATCGTTTTTAAAAACTTCCTCCGTTTCCATTTCACCAACCTGATTTTCAAAAGTTTGAAAACCGTATGAGTAAAGGTTTTCCGAATAGGCAAAAATATCATACATAACATAGGGAGCGTTATCATTGATATTAATACTTACAGCTCTGTAAGTTTTATAGTCAAATCCATCTGGCACGCTAAGCTCTTCAATTTTTGTAATAGTAGACGTCAATTCATTTATATCTGGTTTCGAACAAGAAATGATAAAAATTAATAGCATTAAACAGGAAAAATAACTTAAATTTCTTAGCATCGTGATGAAGTTTTTTTGTTACATAAAACATAAATTTATACCAATCAGATGTTGAAATTTGAGATTTTCTTTAGTTGGTATTTTTAAATAGTTAGAATACCAGTTCCTAAAGATAAATAGACCGTTTGTTTTATATTTTAAACTCATCAGTATATCGTAAATCTTTTAACCATTTATATTGGAAAAGCAAACTAATTTGGAATGGGTATTCCTAAGAATATGAATAAAATCTGCAGGAATACCATTAGTAATCTTAATGGGTTTATCAACTAAAGTAGGTTAAAATTTGATTAAAAAATAAGGCTATTTTATTGTTTAAAAGCGACCTATCTGGTACTCTACTCGTTCCTTTTTTACTATCTATTTCAAACGATTGTATATCATTTACTTCAACTTTAGCTGCATTAGAATTAGCAACAAATGCATGCTTTCGGTTTGGATGCATAAAATACTAGCTGATCGTGGAGTATGATAAAGAGCTCTTTCTAATATTTTTTATACCGGATTGAAGTAATTCTAATTCTTAACCATAAATGACAGGAATTTTTGAATAAAAATTTCTATTTCAAGCTCTTTACTAAGATAAAATGAGTAACTTTAACTTAAATACATCTTAAAATTAGTTTGATTAAATTAAAATAAAAATATTTGAGCTTAACAAAAGACTACTCGGTAGAAACCCTAAGGGGACTTGCAATTATATTAGTGGTTATTGGCCACGTTATAGGATCAGCTTCAGATGGCGGTATGAAAGTAGCTGACGACTCTGGATGGAGACATTTATACTTTACATTTGAATATTTCAGAATGCCTCTCTTCACCGTTATTTCTGGTTGGGTTTATGCGATACGACCAGTATCATTTGATAATTTTAAGAAGTTCAATCTAAAAAAGGTTCGAAGAATTCTATATCCCATGATTTTTGTGGGAACTTCCTATTTCCTTTTGCAATATATCACTCCAGGGACAAATAACAACGGCAACTTATATGAGATTTGGAGAATTTATGTTTTCCCGTATACCTTATTTTGGTATTTACCTTCTTTGTTTATTGTGTTCTTCTTTGTTGGACTACTAGACGCCTACAAGAAGTTAGACACCCTTAAATCGTGGATTTTTTGGACCATTTTAGCCTTTGTTTTATTAGTACTCAGAGACATCATAATTCCTTATGAGTGGCCTAATTTTTTGAGCTATAAAGGAGCAATTTACTTATTTCCATACTTTATGATTGGATTGGGTATGCAGCGTTTTTCAAACTTTTTTGCTAATAAGTGGTTTAATTATACCATGACAATCCTATTTTTTTCTGGATTGCTTATTCAACAATTGGGATGGTATGGTTTAGTTCACTTTAACATGGAGAGATCTAGTGGTTTAGGCTTGCTTAATGGTGTCACGGGGACCATTTTTTTATTCAGACTTAAATGGAAGGTTCGATGGTTCATGTACTTTGGAAGCTTCGCCTATTCCATATACCTTTTCCATTCATTTGGTACTGCTGCGGGAAGAATTTTGATTAAAAACCTGGGGGTTACCAACGATTTTTTTATCTTCTTTTTTTCTCTTTCTGTGGGTATGATAGCCCCAATAATTGCTCAAAAAATACTTGATCGTTGGGGTATCACGAGAGTGCTATTTCTTGGTAGGCGGTATTATAAAAATTAATGGTTTCATCAAGCAAAATTTATTTATATCAGCCACTTTACATCTAAAATTTGGGCGCTCTATTTACAACGGTTATTTTAAAAAAAAAGTTAAATATCCATCAACACCTAGCAAGAAAACATAGTGTTTTTTTTAAGTACTCTTAGCGTAAAATAGATGACTAGTAATTTTTTGCTAAGCTGCCAAAATCTGGGTTAAACTTGATGATATAAGAAGCCACCGAAAACACATTTTTTAGAAATGATTTTTTTACTTCTTGAGACTTTTTTGTGATCAAATCTTGTTTAATATTTTCCTTATATACATTAAAAAAACCCAAACAACTTATAATATCCAAATGTTCAGAATTTTCTATGTGCCCTAAATGTGTTAAATTGAAATGACTATTCAGATATCTAGCGCCATAACGAATAGCAGTTGCATTCGCTACTCTACCCTTCTTAACATTAACCACGATAACATTATCACAGCGATCCGCTACTATATCTAAAAGGTTTTCAATAAACACATCATTCCCATGATTATTATTAACAAGACAAAATTTAACTTTTTCTGCCTTGTTAAAATAATCTACAAACTCGTTTATAGCTGTCGATTTATTGATTAATTCAAACACTATAATTATCCCAATATTCATAATATTCTCGTTAGAATTTTTAACTAAAATTAAACAGCTCTTTTTGCTCTTTCCCAATTAACAGATTGCTCATTATTAATATATCTGAAAAATCCTAAGACCACAGATAAATTCATCATAAGAAAATAATAAGGCACGAATAGAATCTTCACCTTTACTCTTTTGTTTTTTAAAATCCATCCTAAAAATCCTGCAGTATAAGATGTTAATTGAAACCAAAAAAACAAAGCATACAAACCGAAATCAAAAACACCCTCATCCCATGCCAATATTGTAGATATTGGTATCAGCAAAATTAAACACAAAGGAGTCAAAGTCCATCTCAAAACTCGATGAGAGATATATTGAAATGAAAGTATCCCATATTTAAATATATTGAGTAACGCACTTAGTCGAATTACGGATTGAATTCCACCTGCTGATATTCGTATTTTACGTTTTAACTCTTCACCAATATTGGCAGAAGCCGTCTCAATTGCATAAGCTTCTGGATTGTATTGAATGGTATATCCTTTTTGAGCAACCCTTAAAGAAATAATGAAATCATCTAATATCGTATCGGGCTCAACTTCTTGATATAACTCAGTTCTTATAGCGAATAACTCGCCAGCAGCTCCTACCACCGAATACAATTCTGCATCCCATCTCTTTAGGGTAGATTCATATCTCCAGTATAGACCTTCACCTGCCCCTGCTGCTGCCTCTGTTTCTTTAGTAATAATTCGTTTTTCTCCAGAAACACAACCCACCTTTTTATCTTTAAAACAATTAACGATATGCATAATAGAATCTAATCCCAAGGAGGTATTGGCATCGCTAAAGACAACAATGGGTGTTTCCACAAAATGTATGGCCCTATTCATGGCATTAATTTTACCTTTTCTTTCCTCTTGATGATATAGACCAATACCTTCATATGCTTCCACAAGTTTATTGGTACCATCATTAGAACCATCTGTAACCCAAATAATTTTTAGCTTATTTTTTGGATAATTTAAAGACAATGAATTTTTATTTTTTTGGACTACAAAATCTTTTTCATTGTATGCGAGGATCAATAAAGTGACTTCGGGAAGCTCCTTTACCATATCGTTTTTTATAGATTTTGTCTTTAAGATTTTTTTAATTCTAACCAGTAGAAATAAAACCATTCCATATCCCAGATAGGTGTAAAAAATAATTGCTATAAAGGTCCAAAATAAAATTTCTAATAGTTCCATATGGTTTGTATCTATATATTATAATATCAATTGATTTTTTTGATCTTTCAATGCCAATTCAATTGCCTTGTATATATTCTTAACGCTATTAGGCCAGGTATGTGAATTGGCAAATTCAATACGTTTTTTTGTTATTTCCTCCAAATCCTCTTTCAAAGCATTTTCGATTAGCTTGATGTAATCTTCCTTCGTTTTGCCTAGATAGACATAGGGCTCAAACATCTTCATAGCCTTTGTATAGGTAGCCACAATAGGTTTTCCCATTGCAAGGTATTCATCAATCTTTCTAGGATAATTACCAATGGTAATTTCATTTAAAACCTGAGGATTTATACATACATCAAATCCCTTTATGTAGGTTGGTAATAAATCCATAGGTTTATTTCCTAAAAATTTGATATTATCTATAGTGTGAAGAATAGATTCCTTAAAAGTTTCATCTTCAGGACCAACCAAAACAATATTCCAATCTTTCCTTTGCTTTGCAATGTATGCTAACAATTCTATATCTAACCTCAAGGTAGTCAGAGTTCCCACATAACCAATTATTGGCCCTGCTATGAATTTTAGCTCGTCTGCCTCTCGAATATCTCCATGCTCGTCATTAAACATGGTGACATCACAACCTTGCCCCACCATAAAACTCTTCTCATTGAATTTTGAACTATATGCAGTATAATATTCAGAATTATTGACCACAACATCTGCCACCTCAATAACTTTGGGCTCCATAATAGCTCCGTGCTTTCTCCAATAAGGATCTTTTACTAAATTATCTCTTACATAGTAAGCATACACCTCTGGTTTCAGGTATTCTTTCAAATGAAGTCCTAAAAACATAGAACTATCATTAAATAAAAGGTAATCTTTAAAATTCAATCTATCTGCAGCATCCTTGATGTCATTGGCAAACTTCCTTGCATTGTTTTTGTTAAAGGTTTTGAACATCCAATAAAAATTCATCCAGTTGATAGAATGAATGGTTGTTTTGGGATACAAATTCCACAAGTTATTTTCTATCAATTCAATATCGATGCGTTTGCCCTTTAAAATTTCTATCCGCTTTTTAATCTTGTCATTCCCTTTTTCTTTCAAACGGGTAATCCAATTTAAAGGCGCATTCACATAGAGTACACGGTTGTGCTTTGCAAACTCTAAAGCGATATTCTTACAGTTGCTACCAATCTCGATATCCCAAGGCTGAATTCCTACGATAATAATGTCTTTTTCTTTGATCATGTATTTTAAATTATGTTAGTTATTGAATTGTTCATAAATTTCTAAGACATTCTTAGCAGATTGCGCCCAGGAAAATGCCTGAGATTGCTTAAGACCTCTGCCGATTAAACGTTCTCTGTACTCTTGATCTGACAAAATATGAATGATTGCTTTCGTTAATTCTTCAGTACTTGTTGGATCTATAAGATGCGCGCATCCTCCCGAAACCTCAGGCATAGAAGAGGTATTCGATGTAATTACTGGTACCCCTGAAGCCATCGCCTCTATAATTGGAATACCAAAACCCTCTCTTAAGGACGGAAATAAAAATAGAGATGCGAGATTGTAGATTACAGGCAAGTCTTCATCAGAAATATATGCCGTAATTAGGATGTCTTTTTTTAGTAAATAAGGTATACACATCTCATCCAGCATACTGTTTAAAGTAGCTTCATTGATGCCAATAATTACCAATATCATATCTTTAAACTGCGTAAGTTTTAATTTATAAAAAGCATCCAAGACTCGTTTGGTATTTTTTCTAGGTTCTTTGTTTCCAATGTGGAATAAATACTGTTCTGGTAATTTATATTTATTGCGTATTTCTTCTTTTTGATATTTATCGAAACAATTCTTAAAACCTTTGTGAACCCCATTGTGAACCGTTGTAATTTTTTGATCATCGAGTTGAAAAGTGTTCATGATATTTTCTTTTTCAAAATTGGATACGGTAATCAAACGACTACTTTTTTTCACTACATCATTTACTAAAAATCTCCTGTATAGGTTTCCAATTTTCTGATACCAAGAAGCTGAACTAATGAGCTGCTTTAAGATGCCTTCTTCTTTAAAAATAATATCGTGTAATGTGGTAATCAATTTACTTTCCACTTTTAATGGAGCTGTACTACTGGTGCAATGCAAAAGATCACATTGATATTCTTTCACAAACTTTGGCAATTCGACTTGCTCCCAAAATGGATAAAGTCTTCCTGGAATTTCAACGATATTAAAATTCTTTGTGCTTTGAATAACATTTCTATCTTCATCTGGTTTTACAAAAATGAAATACTGATTTTGTGTATCAATTTTTTGCAAATTTTTAATCAATTCTAAAACTACCCTGTCCATCCCATGTTTATGGGGTCGAAATAATCTTTGTGCTTCTATTCCTATTCTCATCATTTTAATTTTTTTTAACACCATGTGTTGTATGGATAAATTTTCTGTTTGCTCCTTTTAATTTAAATAATAATAAAGTCATTCTTAAAAATGCTGAGGGTAACATTATAACCGATTTTAGTAGTGAAAACGTGTAAAGTGATTTTGGAAACGACAGTGCAAAGGCAAAAAACAAGATTCCAAAATTGAGCAACCAAAAATCTGACGAAACATGAGATTGCAAATCAAAAATCCATTCTTTTACTCCATATATTACAGTTATTAAAAAGGTGAAACCCAACAACAATACTCTTGGTGGTAAAACCATCTGAACAACTTTGTCAAAAAAAGTGATATTATTGTTTGTGAACAGTTCCTGTAAACCTTGCTTGTAATATTTCTTTAGATAGACTAGCTGTGTTGCAATCCATCGTTTCCTTTGGTTTGAGAAGTCTGCTCCTTGCTGAATTTTTTCATCTAAAACAACTGCTTCCTGAAGGTACTCTATATGAATTTTACGCTTAGCCAATTCAAACTCCAATTCTTTATCAAAACCACCTACTGCTTGAATTGTAGACATTACCTCTTTGAATAAATCGTATTTAAAAGCCATTCCTGAACCAATCAATCCAGAAGATAATCCCAAAGCGGAATGCCCTTTTCTATAAATATGGTTGTTAATTTCTTCACTCGCAGCATCCAATATGGCAAAAGAGGTATTCAGATTTCTTGCCCTGCGGTGACCTTGAATCGCCTGATAACCTTCATTGAAGGCATCATTAAATTTAGTCAACAATTGGGGTTCCATGATATTGTCTGCATCTAAAATCAAGCAGTAATCATAGGATTTGGTCAAATGATTCATCGCTGCATTAAGTGCCTTCGATTTTGTACTCTTTTCAAAGGATACTTCGACAAGTCTTATAGGTAGTTTATCCAATTCATTTATAGTACTACTAAGCATAGAATCTGCAATTACAATTACCTCATAAAAACTTGATGGATACTTTTGTTTTAGTGCAACTTTTACAACCTCTACAATTACATTATCTTCTTTATATGCCGGGATAAATACTCCAATTTTGTTTAGCTTAGTTCTTTTTTTATACCTTCTTTTTTTATAAAAATGACCTGCCAAAGCAAAAGTGAAAATATACAAACAAGACAGAAAGAAGTAACTTAACAAAGCCCATTCGAATACTTGTAAAGCATGGATTGATATTTTATTGATTGCTTCCATATTTCTTAGTTTGTTTTTGTTTCCAACTTATTTCTTCTCAACTGTGAGATTATTTTTCTTAAAACAACTCTCAACTTTAGTGCAGCACTTCTTAAAACTGGAAAATATTTTCCAGACTTTACATTATAAATCAAAGATTGTGATTGAAATATCATCTCAAAATTCGCCGTACAAAACACAGGCTTTTTTGTCAAACTATTGATTTCTTTCGCCTGCCCTAAATCACTTTCTACAAATAATTTATAGTGACTTTTTTTAAATTCTTTTGCCTTATGAGTTCCATGACAGTTGGCTTGTTGTCTTGCCTTTTGATTTGGTAAATCTAGCATCACCAACTTGTCATATTTGATGTTGTAATTGACTAACCATTGTTCTGTTTCAGTTCTATACTTCTCTAATCTTGATGTAACCAGAGTTCCAATCTTGCTTTTTGGAATGTATAAAGGTGCTGCATGTAACAAAAAGTCTCTATATTTTTCTCCATCATCGTTTTGTTCTTCATTTGGATCTACACACAAAACACCATCAATATCAAAACAAGCTTTTTCTAAGGTGCTATGATTGAAAATATTCCATTGGAAATACCTGGGTGTTGCGACTGTTTCTAATGGATATTCTACCAAATTCTTTTTCTCTGGAACAGCGTAAACTACGCAGAATTCCATTTTATAGATATCTTGCAAATGATGTAATTTTTCGCGGCACTCTCTAAGAGCGCTACCTGAAGCCAAACTATCGTCTACAATCAGCACCTTCTTTTGCTCGGTATCATCAAAAAATTGACTTCTAGCACCTGATTTGTATACATAACCCTGTATAAAAGAGTCAATGTCTGTATATGGCAAATTCAGATATAAGGCGATTAGATTTGCTGGTAACATTCCACTTCTAGGCACCCCAACAATAAGATCAAAATCTCTTGGTAAAACATAAAGTTTCTTAAGGATGGTTTCATTCAAATCTGCAATACTTCTGTAATTCATAGTTTCTTAGTTTAATTTTCTTGATAAGACATCATCTATTTTAGGAGAAATAAAAATGAATGTCATGGTTGCATACATTAAAATTCCCGTAGGCATTTGACCAAATACTCCATTTCCATAGGAGGCCAACATAATTCCTGCCATCCCACAAGTAAGAGCGGTAATTTGAACTTTTAAATCAGCATTTTTAATTCTCAGCATCACATTGTACACCCCAGTGAACAAAACAAAAAATAGCATAAAAAGGTAGTATACAAGTCCGACCACCCCAGTATCTGCCCAAATCATTACATACCAACTATCAGTCGCTGTATTTGCCAAAAAACTATGGGGTGCAAATCTCTTTCCCCAATTTCCGGTGGCTCCTAGGCCACCACCAAAAGGTCTTGAAGCTAGATAACCAGAAAGCTTTCTTTGATTTGCCAATCGTATTTGAAAAGAAGCATCATTGGGGTCAAAAGCTGTCCTCATTCTGCGAATCTCTGCATTTCCTTGACCAATGCTTGTATGGGCAAAAAAGACATAAACACCAAGTCCAAATAATACTCCAAGTAGTAAAACCTTACTATTTTTTCGAAGGATAAGCAAGGTTAAACCACCCATAGCAGGCACAGTAATAGCACCACGAGTTCCTGATATAAACATACCAAAAAAACCCGCAAAAGCAACGGTAAAATAAAAGATTTTAAGTTTAGTAGAACACTTTCTAAACAAGGCCAAAATACCAAAGACAAGACCTGCATGTGCTTGAGAGGCACCAAATTGTCCCGCATCTGAATAGAAAGAAAATATGCGGAGTTTTCCAAAAAGAACATGTGTTTTAAAAGAGCCTTTGTCTAGCCAAGCTTGTTCGAATGCATCTAGACCTAATGTATATTGAATAAGACCTTTAAACGTTCCTATAAGAGACATTACCCCCCAAATTATTAGAAAAACTTGTAAGTCTTTATTTTTGTTAAATAGTAAAAATAGAAGTGGAATAGACATTACTTGGTAGAGACCTACACCTCGCATTGCGTAGAACCAAGCCTTTATACTGATTACTTCTGGATTTACCAGTTGCAATAAAATATAAGCCATCCATATTGTCACTAGAATTGTAAGACTGGATTTAGCCTTGCTCCACTGTACTTTTTTGGCAAAACCTTTAAAAAATAGTGCTATATATATAACAACGAGAATAATATCTATCAAAAGTCCCATTCGGGCAGATAAGTATCGTGACGCTCCTGTTACAATAAATCCCAATACAAGAAGCAGATAGATTCCAGTTTTAGGACTGGTAAAAATTGAATACATCACTCCCAAGACAGCAATCAAACCACAGATGAGTAGCAATCCAACAATTTCTGATTTAACAATAAAAAGTGTACATAAAAGCAAAGAACATATCACCGTTAGAAACGTGCTGTTTCTAAAAACTCTCATCGATCCAGAGGAAATTTCAAATGGGTTGCTCTCTTTGCTAGTCATATTCATAATGCTACTGTAAGTTGAAATTGTTCTTTTACTTTCTAACAAAAATAGATTGGATTCCATGGAAATTCACTTAGATTTCGTTGAACAATTCATAAGTGTAGTTGAAATGAAAATTACTTTTGACAATATGACTATTGTCTAAAGGCATACTGTTCTTGGAAATACTGCCAGCAAATAAACAATTCGATTTAGTAAACATGACCAGAGAAAAGTAATATCTACATCACAAAAAAGTGAGTTTAAATTACATTGATTTTTTAAAAGAACGGATCCAAAGATTTTTATAAAATGAATTGGTAGATTTGATCATTGTAAAAATAGAAATCTCAAATTTCTTATCTAAAAAATACCACCCTACAGCAATTCCTACTGCCGTAAAAATCAAGGTTGAAACCGCGACCATTTCAATGGATTCAAATACATAAATTGCAATTAAATCACCCAGTATATTAGTAAATAGCATAATAAACACTTTAAGAGCGTTTATATTCGGTTTGTTCAGACTATCTAGTCCTATTCCGGTCATTCTATCAATGGGAAGAAGCAATCCATAAATGGATAGAATTCTTACAATATTGACAATACTTATTCCATGTACAGATTCATCCAGGTATTCATACCCCGAAATTAAGATGATGAACTGTTTTGCAAATAAAAATGTACCAAATGACAAGAAAAAGAAAAAATAGGTCATTGCTCCAGAATATACATGGAAGAGATTTTGAACATCCGCTATTCTTTCTTCCATGCTTGCTTTGGACATTTTAGGAAATGCGGTTGCGGCAAAACTTCTCAAAGGAACTTGTTGTAATTCGCTCAATTTCAGCGGAATACTAAAGAGAGCAACTGCTGCACTTCCAAAAGGACTCACACTGATGATCAATACATCAGCATTTCTTAACAAATTGGTCCCAATAAGGGTAAATGTACTGTACTTTCCAAAATTTAAAAGAGTTTTAAGGGTCTTTTTATTACTTTTTGGAACATATGCCAAACCATCCCAAGATTTCAGTATGCAAACAATAGAAGTAATTAAGTTAAACCCAATAAATATTTTAATAATTTCTTGAAGATTCAAATTGAGCATGATAAAATTGATCAAAAGAAAACTAAAAAAAAATACACTATTAATAGCTCTTATTAAAAGAATTTTATCATATTTCATTCGTGCCTGTTGCAATACAACCGCATTGTTCCATGGTAAATTTACCACAGCCAAAACTGGATACCATGTAAAAAACAATGCATATACAGACTGGCTAATAGCATTGTAAAACATTAGATAAAAAGTACCCATAAGCAGCAAAATGATCACAGTTGCAGAGGTGCTTAAGATAATATTGGATCCGATAAGCTTTTCTTTTTCCTCCTCCTTTGATCCCGACATAAATCTCACAAGCCCATTATTGGTAATCCCATACCGCAACATTTCAATCAAAGACCCACCTGAGATAAAAATAACCCATTCTGCAAAATCATCTGGTCTGAGGCTTCTTGCCAAGAGGGCAAAACCACCAAAACCGAAACTAGCGATGATAAGATTTCCCATAAGCGATAAGAAATTATCTTCTTTAATGATTTTATGGATCCATTTATTCATTTTTAAATATTGTATTGAGATTTAAAATGAAAGCGAAAGATATCTTTTAATTTACGTCTTGTATTTGATCTTTCTTTTGACAACTCACCTAACAAAGATTCTACTTCTACAAGTTCGACGCCATTGATGATGAACCTCAATTTGTCTCCCATATTTTCTTTGATATTGTTTAGAATATTTTCATCAGCAACAGACCACAATCTATTGGCTCTACATACCAGTAGAGCTAAATCTGAACTTGAGATAAGTTTTAGTGGATAGTGTGTTTTGAGAATATTAGGCAATTCTATAAAGACATAATCCAATTTTTCAAATTCGATTTCCTTACAATCAAAATTAAGTTCTTGATAGCTAGATATATCTTGGTAATGAAAATCTATCGCGTAAGTTCTGTGAACACATTCATCCAAATATTTAGGTACATTTGCCAAAAACGGATGGGTTTGATCTACTCTGGGATCATGATATCCGAAAAACTTATGCATCCAAACTGCTGCATTTTTTGATTTTAGGTGTTTTTCATATTTCTGATGATTTAGTACGAGGACCTTTTTACCTGAATGTTGTAACTTTTGAACAATATTTGCAATGATTGCTGTTTTACCTTCCCTTTTATGTGTACTAATTACCGATATGACCTTTGGTCTTTTATCGTGATCCATCGTTGAAATTGTCTTGTTAAAATTATGTAAAATAAAGTCCATCAACCTGTTTTGTATGTCCACAAAATTATATTGATTGTTTTGAACAAAAACCTTGGGTAACATGCCTATGGATTGGATATTCATCTTTTCTTGCGCAATAATTTGATTTTTAAGGCTATTGTCAAAAAACTTCATAGATAAGATAATTCCTAAAAGTAATATCCCGGTTAAAAACACAATGCCAAAGACAATTATTTTTCGTTTGGATGGAATCGGCTTCAAAGGATAAAATGGTGGATCGACTGTTTTCAAATTACTAGCCATTTGCGTATCTTGAAATTTCAATTTTGCCCTGTTTAAACTTTGTAAAATTTCAAGATATTCTTGTTCTGCAACTTTAATTTGTCGTTCAATTTTTTTTAAGTTAGCTCCAGCTGGCGCATAAGTTTCAAATTGCTTATCTATTTCTTTAGTTTGCTGATTCATTATGTTCAGCTTAGCTTTTAAACCTTCTGTTTCAACTACTTTATCTACCCAATCTGGAAGGACTTTTTTTATGGGAACTCCATCTATCGAATTCTGAAAGGAGTATAATTGATCTACATTCTTTTTGATTTGTTTATCCATTTTTTTAGACTGTAGTTTCAATTCTTTAATCTTTTCGAGAAGACTTTCGTCCTTAAAGGATTTGGATTCATAAATCCCAATTTCATAATTAATTTGCCCCAACATTTGTTTGGCATCAATAATATTTTGATTCTTCTTTTGAATTTGCTCTTGTATTTTTAGTTTGTCTTCTAAACGTCTAGCTGAAGCCTTGGTTCCTTCCAATTGAGCAACACCATTTTTAAAAGCTAAATCCATATCTTCTTTAACAATGGCAATGGCTTTACTTTGTTCGTAGTAATTAATAATGTCGTTGTCTTGGTTAAATTTCAATAGCTTTTGCTCAATAAGACGAAGCTTATTTTCTGCCTTATTTAATTGAGCTTCAAAATATTTTACGACTGCATCATAACCGTTTTCTCTCATATCTTTATACTTTTTAATACATACGGCATTATATATTTCTAAGGTTTGTTGACAAATACCTGGATCATCTATTTGATAGCTTAGCTTAATAAGATCGCTGGTTGACACTCTTTCGGCTTTAACCTCAGCAATGGCTTGCAACGAATAATATTTATTGTTAAAATTGAGCAAAGAATACACAAAATTTGAGTTGTCTTTGGACATCATCTGCATCAAATTAGCAACGGTTTCTTCATAATCCTTGACGTTCCATGGGGTATTTGAGTTTTGTCCACTTTTCTTTTTTCTATTGGTAGAAACAATGTACTTGTGTATTTCTACTGGCAGTATCTCTAGTAATTCGTTGTAAGCTTCCTTTGAAATATAGGTTTCGCTTGGTCCTCCAAGCATAAGATGTTGGGTTAACAATCGAATAGCAACCTCTTCTTGAGTATCTCTTGATTTGATAATATTGATAAGATTATCAAACGCATTATTGGTTGCTAAATAGTTGAATTTCTTATTCAGGTCTATAGATGAACCCGAGGCAATGCCTGTAAATAGAACAGTTTGCGAGTAGTACTTTCTGGAGGGGTTGGAGGTTAGCAATACAGCCAAGAAACCAAAGAACAATGGAATGACGAACAATACTCTCTTGTGCTTAAGAATGAGTCTTATAAAATCTATTAGTTTCATCTGTTATTCTTTTCGTTTAATTGATATAAATTCCCGTTAAATTTTCAAGAAGTTTTTTTGAAGTTATGAAAGCCGATTTTGTTTTTTCAAACTCTGTTTGAATGCTTGAAGTGATTCCTGAAATACGAATATACTCGTACAAGGGTATTTGTCCGTTCGTATATTCTTTCTGAGCCATTTCTAGATTTACCTTTGCATCACTCAAGTTGATGGCCCGAATTTTCAATAATCGCTGTTTCAAAATAAGATCTTCATAATATTTAATGACGATTTCTTTGATTTGATATTCTTGATATTTCATGAGATTTCTGGCTTGAGAAAGTTCTGCTTTCGCTTGTTTAATATCCGATTTTCTGTTGTAGAAATCGAATACAGGAATTTTTAAATAAATTCCAATACCATAATTTGCTTGGATGGATGTACTAGAAAGCTGTGATGTATTTGGCCCATTTAAATTTGTAGAGAAATTGTCAAATGTTCCATATCTAGTATCTCCTTGAATACCAAGGTTACGAGTCCAGTTTCTACGTTTAGATCTTAAATTTCCCTTTTTTACCTCAATTTCATCGATCCTATAATTGAACATGCCATTATTTACTAGCGCTGAATCAATAAATACTTGAAGAGTTGGTATTAACAGTTCATTTGAACTTTCAACTTGATTACTATCAACATTATTTTGAGAATAAACTTTGAATACTGACAAAAAAACAATCATTATAACGGTTACTATTTCACTAAACTTTTTCATTTTATAAATATTTATTGTCAACATACATGACTTTATAATATGATTTAAATTTATGGACAGAAAAGAGAGAATTCTATTATATTTCGATAGATTAACAGTTAGTATAGACGAATAGAAATCTTAAGTTTAAAAAAAAACTTATCCAGTATTTACTTTTTAATAAGTTAGTGCAAAATATTAGTTAGATTACTCACTAATACTTGGTCAATATCATACGGTACTTTTTTGAAATAAGGCAGGTATGGTTCTAAGTAAAATTTTAATATCAAACCAAAATGAATAATTTTGGCCAATGAAGTAATCTGCATATTTGTTGTCTAAAGCAATACGCTCATCTTCAGACATATCACCACCTTTACCTCTAAGTTCAACTTGCCAAAGACCTGTTATTCCTGCCGGAGCTAAAAACCGCTTTGACATTTGATCCTTAGTTAATAATTCTGCTTCATATAATGGTAATGGACGATTCCCTACTAAAGACATGTCTCCTTTAATTACATTTATTAATTGAGGTAATTCATCAATACTTGTATTTCTAATGATTTTACCAATTTTAGTTATTCTTGGATCATCAACTATTTTGATAAAACTTGAGCTTTGATTTTTAATGTGTTCCTTTTGTTGATTATAAAAATTATCACATATTTTTTCTATTCCAACATACCTTAATGGAGAGCAGAACTCTCCTACAGGGAGCTTAGAGCATTTAGGGCATGCTTTATGAAGGTCGATTTTAGAATCAACTACAGACTTATTATATTGATTTTTCTTTTCGGCCAACCCATTTAGTAATTGATCTGCACCAGATCTCATTGAACGCAGCTTATAAAAGTCAAATGACTTTCGGCCAACACGCTTTGACATGTAATACACCTTTCCTTTAGATTCTAATCTAATTGCCAGCATAATTATTAATAATATTGGTGATAAAATTGTGAGAATAATGGATGCGAATGCAATATCAAAAATTCGTTTCGAAATTGGAATCTTGTATTGCAATAGCGCTTTGTTACTATTAATTTCTTTTAGGGTTTCATTCTTTGGTTTGCAAATAAATTTAACTCTCTTAATAATTAGATCTATTGAATCTGTATTATTTACATAGTAATCTAAAACGCCAATCTTAAATGCTTCTTTATAAATATGTTCCTTATGTTCATCAACCAAAATAATAGTTGGCAAGTTGGCTAATGTAGGATCCTCTTTTATTTTTTTAAAAAAGAACAATCCATTGTTTCCTGGTAAATCGTATTGAGCTATTATCGCATCAATTGATCGATTATGCTGAAGTTCTTTAGTTGCTTCAAGACCATTGCTTTTAAAGACAAATGTTACATCTTTACTTTGTTTTCTATAATCGTTAAAAAGGAGGTCGCCACCAACATATAATAGTACCATAACAGCTTATTTCATTACTAATATTACCAAGTTTTTGCATAGTGAATTGGGTACAAATTTTTCTTAACTAATTCGTTTAATTCCTCAGGGTTAAAGGGTTTTGTTAAATAGTCCTGTGCGCCTAATTGATAGCACTTTACCCGTTCCTTACTTTCTGACCTTCCAGACAACATAATGATTGGTGTATGTTTTGTATATCCTCCTAACCTTATCGTTTCAAGCAATTCAAAACCATCCATTTCAGACATTTGAATGTCACTAATTATTAGATCTGGTAAGTTGTTTTCCAACCATTGAAGCGCTTCTTTACCTGAGCTCACCGAACTTACTCTATACTTTTCTCCCAGAAAAAATTCAAGAAGTGTGGTCATCATTAATTCATCATCTATTACAAGAATTTGTTTTTTCATAATTTTTATTTGTCGATTAATTTTTTGAAAAATGAAATTGTTTTTATGAGACCTCCATCCAGGCTTACTGTAGGTTGCCAATCTAAGTGTGTTTTCGCTAGTTTTATATCTGGTCTTCTCATCATTGGGTCATCAGAAGGCAATGGTAGATATATAATTTTTGATTTTGACCCTGTAAGTTTTATTACTTTTTTAGCCAGTTCAAGAATTGTAAATTCGTCTGGATTCCCAATATTAATAGGACCTGTAAAATTTTCTGGTGAGCTCATCATTTTAATCATTCCTTCTACTAAGTCATCTACATATTGAAAACTACGTGTTTGATTCCCTTCTCCATAAATTGTAATATGCTGATTTTTTAATGCCTGAACAATAAAGTTTGAAACAACTCTACCATCATTAGGATGCATTTTAGGACCATATGTATTAAATATTCTTACGATCTTAATTTTAACATTATTTTGTCTGTGATAATCTCTAAACAAGGTTTCTGCCGCACGTTTGCCTTCGTCATAACAAGACCGCTCACCAATTGGATTTACATGACCCCAATAGGATTCTGGTTGTGGATGGATTTGTGGATTACCGTATACTTCACTCGTTGAAGCTTGTAATATTTTTGCATGTACTCGTTTTGCTAACCCTAACATATTTATTGAACCCATAACGGATGTTTTGATTGTTTTTATTGGGTTATACTGATAATGAATAGGTGAAGCAGGACAGGCAAGATTATAAATTTCATCGACTTCAATTAAATATGGGTTTATAATATCGTGTCGAATCAATTCAAAAAATGGATTACTGAGTAAGTGAACAATATTTTGTTTTTGTCCAGTGAAAAAATTGTCTAAACAATAAACTTCATTGCCTTCATTTAGCAAACGTTCACATAAATGAGACCCCACAAACCCGGCACCACCAGTAACAAGAATTTTTTTTCGCACCATTATTCTTTAGTTTTAAGTGATTTTAAACAACAATACTTAGCTTTGTTTTTGCTTCTTGAATTGTTGTATTTATACCGATACAGGAATAATCAAATCCATTTTTTTTCAATTCATCTTTATCATAAATGTTTCTTCCGTCAAAAATTGCTGGAACATTCAATAATTTGAACATGATCTTAAAATTGGGAAGTCTAAACTCAGACCATTCAGTGAGAACCGCCAGACAATCTGCATTGATTAAAGTCTCATATTTATCTTCACAATAGAAAATAGAGTCTCCAAAATGATTTTTAGCTTCATTCAAGGCTACAGGGTCGTAAGCTCTTATATTTGCTCCTGCCATTAATAATTTTTTAATAATTTTTAATGATGGTGCTTCACGCATGTCATCTGTTTGAGGTTTAAAAGAAAGCCCCCATATAGCCACTGTTTTCCCTTTTAAATTACCATTGTAGTAGTTCATTATTTTATTGAATAATATTGATTTCTGTGATTTATTTACGGCCTCTACTGCCTTTAAAACTTTTAAATCGTATTGATGTTCTTCTCCTGTTCTAATTAAAGCTTGAACATCTTTTGGAAAACAAGAACCTCCATATCCGATACCAGGATAGATAAATTTATTTCCTATGCGGGTATCTGAAGAAATCCCTTTCCTTACTTCATTAATATCTGCACCCACTATTTCACAAAGATTTGCAATATCATTTATAAAACTAATTTTAGTGGCCAACATAGAATTTGCAGCATATTTTGTCATCTCAGCTGAAATAGCATCCATAAATAGTATTGGATGCCCATTTAATATAAATGGTCGATAGAGCGTCATTAATAGTTTTTTGGCTCTCTCACTCTCAACACCTATTACAATTCTATCAGGTTTTAAAAAATCGTCTATTGCGGCTCCCTCTTTTAAAAATTCTGGATTTGAAGCGACATCGTACTCAACATCAATTTTTCTTTTGTTTAGTTCTTCTTTAATGGCATTTTTAACTTTTAGAGATGTGCCAACAGGGACTGTACTTTTAGTAACAATAAGGGTATAATCCTTCATATATTTGCCACAATCACGAGCCACTTGCATCACATATTTTAAATCTGCAGTACCATCTTCATCAGGGGGTGTTCCTACTGAAATAAAAACAATATCAGAACTTTTAATGGCGTCTGAACTGTTTGTTGTGAAATCTAACCTCCCTTTACCCATATTTCGAGTAATCATCTCTTCTAAGCCTGGCTCATAAATTGGAATGATTCCTTTTTTTAAATTCTCAATCTTATTTCGATCGGTATCGACACATTGAACCTCTGTTCCTACCTCTGAAAAACAAGCTCCACTAACAAGGCCTACATAGCCACTTCCAATAATTGTTATTTTCATGGTTTTTAATTTTTATATAGCTAAATTAAATTGAACAAAAATCTTATTCAATTATATTTCGACGGATGGAAGTTCATTATAGTTGAATTAAAAGTTGTGAATGATAAAATGTAATTAAGAGCGACTACTTGAATAAAATGTCATTTGATTGCTATTATAAAAGTTTAATAGCCGAAAAATAAAATTAATGAGATTTATATTGTTGATTGATTGTTATTAAATGAAGACAGATACTTCATACGTATCAAGAAATTAAAAAATTACGCTATCTTTAAGTGATTACCAATCCCTCTACTTTCAAAATCCCTAACACATAATCCCCTCACCTCCCATAAAAAAAACAGCTATAGTATCCGCTATTTTCTTGTTTACAATCTTGGCATAACCCTATTGGTTACACTTATTTTTGAGTGCTTTAAGAGGGCTGAAACAATTTCCATGGGGATATTATGAAACAGCAATAGGGTTGTTGCAGAGATCCCTCTAGCTAAGTAATGTGACCTCTTTTTATGGATACCAACCACTACTCCAATTTCCTTTATAGGCATTGAATAGAAAATAATGTGACTCTGAAGTATTTGCAGAATATGTTGAGCCATAACGCTCCAAAGACCACAGAACAATATACAAAAACCATTCATATCCATAATAAAAACCTTCAAAGTCCTTTGGATAAGATGTTCTAAAAGAGTAGTTTTAAACAATGAAAGATATATGCGATATATCAACAATAGGTATATTCAGTTGTTGTGTAACATTTGAAAAAACTAAATTCGCAGAAAAAATGACGATTGAATTTGGAAAATATAAGCTTAATTTATGATAACAGAACTCGCAAAATGGATTGTAATTCTGTTTGGTTTTTTCATCATTGCAGCTGGATTTTTAATGCTTCTTAAACCAAAGAAAGCACAAGAATTATTAAGAAAATTCGCCAGTACAAATTTTATAAACTACGCCGAAATTTCAATCCGAATGATGGTTGGAATAGCTCTTATTTTATATTCAGATTTTTGTAAATCCCCAGAAATATTTAAAATTTTAGGGTGGTTTATGCTGATAACCGCATTGATACTTTATTGTGTTCCTAGAAAATTACATCATAAATTTTCTAGGAGAAGTGCTGATGTTATTAAACCAATTTACTTTAGAATTATTTCGCCATTTGCATTTCTTTTTGGCAGTTTGATTATTTACAATGTGAATTGGATTTGAGTAAAAACGAGAACATTACGAATAAAAAACGTTGCACAACAAGGAACTGCCCTAAAAAACAAGGCTTTTCTTCATTAATTTTAGTCATTAGTATGTGAAGCTTACACTTCTGTTTTAAGCTTTTTTTGTTTTCTTTCTTTTTGAATTACACCTACTATTTAACTTCAAATACCGACACAAAATTGGGGTCATAAGGATGTCCAGATTTTACTATGGCAAATGCCTGTTTTAGTAATTTATTAGAAACTGCAATTAAGGCTAACTTTTTACTCTTTCCTTTGTTTGTAATTCTTTTAAAAAGTTCTCTGCAACCTTTATTGTGCTTGCAGAAGTTACTTTGATGATGATGGTTTACACCCTTAGGAGACTCATGTCTATTTGTACTCTAAACGATTTGAAAAACAAGCTAAAAAAGCTTGGAATACATATGGTACAACTATACAAGCTATTATTAGCCTCTACAACACGCTATTTATTTAAAAGTAACTTCCTAGTTATAAATTCTCTCATAATTAAGCTCCCTTAGAACAAACTAAAAAGAAAATAATAGCTACTTTTACAATAATAATTGGAGTTTGTGCGCAAACTACCATTAGCAACTATTAAAAAAAACATTGAAACAGATTAACAACATATTTGGTTTTATCTTATTTGTGGCAATTGGAATTCCATTACTCATTCTAGTTAGCCCATTAATTATAATTTCAATGCCATTTCTCTATTACCAGAGAAAAAGGTTTGAAAAGAAATATGCGGAGTTTTTAACTCAAAATAATGGTAAGAATTTTTTCTGTTTTAATAATAGAAAAAACTCAAAAGAGTATATTGAGAATGAAATAATTCCAAGCCTAAATGACGGAATTGAAATTATATATCTGAATGGAAAAAAAGTTGAAGCGGAATATAATACGGAATTCATTTCTGAAGCGCTTTATAAATTAAAAAATTATAGCCGATTTCCGCACCTAATGAAAATTCGGGATGGAAAACTGATTGACAAATCAATAAACAACCCATTTTATAACGTACTAAACTTGAACAAAGACAAGACTGAATTACTGACAAAAATCTATCTATTCTTTGAACTGAACCTAAAGGAAAACGTTGCACAACAAAGAACTGCCCTAAAAAATAAGGCTTTTCTTTATTAATTATAGTCATTAGTATGTGAAGCATAAACTTCTGTTTTACCCTTCACTTCTCTTAAAAAAAACAGCCATGGTATCTGCTATTTTCTTGTTTACAATCTTCGCATAACTATCTGGTGTTACACTCATTTTAGAGTGTCCTAAGAGGGCTGAAAGGAATTCCATGGATACATCATGAAATAGCAATACAGTGGTTGCATAAGTCCTTCTAGCTAGGTGATGTGACCTCTTTTTATGGATACCAATAACTACTCCAATCTCCTTTACAGGCATTGCATTGAGAATAATGTGACTCTGAAGTATTTGCAGAATATGTTAGACCATAACGCTCCGAATGCAATAGAAATATACACAAAAACCATTCACATTCACAATAAAAACCCCCAAATTCCTTTGGATAAGATGTTATAAAAAAGTAGTTTTAAACAATGAAAGATATATGCGATTTATCAACAATAAGGATATACAGTTGTTAGGTAACATTACAAATGCCACCGAACCGTTCAAGAGTTAAATCAAACTAGATAAAAAAATAATTAATAAATTTTAAAATAGAAAGTATGACACATTTTAAACTGAATATTTGTTCTTTGGGAGACCCAACAAACCCACAAACTTGGTCTGGTACACCATACAATATATATAATGAATTAAAGAAAAGTGATTGTTTAGGTAATGCATTTTCTTCTAAGGCACACCTTAATAAATATTTAAGAAAAATTATAAACTTGAGCCAAAAATTTTATTATAAAAATTCAATTGATAAGGATAGGGGAAATTTAAACAGATTTTTAAATGCAAATAAAACAAAAAGAGAAACAGAAAAAAGCATTACAAACAGGACATTACATACAGGGACTTTAGACCTGCCATTTTTTAATTTACCTAAGAATCAAAAACACTATTTATTTTGTGACTCAACATGGAATTTATGGTCTTCATTTTCTACAGGCATGAATGGCTATACAAAACAAATGCTAAAAGATGCAGAAAACTTGGAAAGGAGAGCCTATCATCAGATGGAACATATTTTTCCGATTAGTGAATATGTAAAAGATAATTTAATCTCACATTATGGTGTAAATCCCGAAAAAATTACAGCTGTTGGAACTGGGTTAGGAGTAATTGAGCCATTTATTGGCGAAAAAAAATACTCAAACGGTAAAATATTATTTGCAGCAAAAGGGAGATTTGAAGACAAAGGAGGGAATTTGGTTTTAGAAGCCTTTAATAAAGCATTAAAAATTAATCCAAATATTGAACTAATAATTGTTGGACAAAACGAATATACAAATAGAATTAAAGCATCGAATATAACAACTTATGGTTTTATAACCATAGAAGACCTGCAGAGTCTTTTTAATGAATGCTCTTTGTTTTTGATGCCAGCAATAAATGAACCATGGGGACTTGTGTATCTAGAAGCGTTGGTATGTAAAATGCCAATTATAGGTCTAAATAGAAATAGTTTTCCTGAGATTTCAGCAAATGGTAAGTTTGGTTTTGGGTTAGACGAACCTGACTCCAATAAATTATGTGAAATTTTAATTAATGCCTTTTCTGATGCCGAGAAATTAAAGGAAATGGGAGAACTTGGGCAAGAGTATTGTTTGACAAACTTTACTTGGAATAACACAGTTACTAAAATTATTAAAACTATAGAAAATTTAGAAGGATGAAAAAATATATTGTAATAACGTCAATCTTTAATCCAACTGAGGCAATTTTAAAATTCTCTGAAAGGGATGACTATCAACTGATCGTAGTTGGAGATAAAAAGACTCCACAGAATTGGTGCTGTAATGATGTCGATTTTATGTCAATTATTGAACAAGAATCTTTAAAATCGGAATTATCTAAAGTACTACCATATAATCATTATTGCCGAAAGATGTTGGGATATTTAAAAGCCATTAAAAATGGAGCAGAATATATTGTAGATACAGATGATGATAACATTCCTAAAAAAAATTGGAGTTTTCCTGATTTTGACAACAAATATGATTTAATGACAAAAGACAAGGGATTTGTAAATATTTATCAACTCTATACAAAAGATAAAATTTGGCCACGTGGATTACCATTAAAGTACATTAATAGTCAATTCAATTTAGAAAAAGAATTAATAACAAGTAATTGTAAAGTTGGAATTTGGCAAGGATTAGCAGATGAAGACCCCGATGTTGACGCAATTTATCGTCTAACGAATGACACTCCATGTTATTTTGAGGAACGTGAACCTGTCGTTTTAGGTAAAGGTACTATTAGTCCTTTTAATACTCAAAATACTATCATTAGAAAGGAACTCTTTCCATTAATGTATTTGCCGACATATGTAACTTTTAGATATACCGATATTTTGAGAGGCTTAGTTGCTCAGCCAATAATGTGGTTATATGGTTATCAACTTGGCTTTATCAATGCAACGGTTGTGCAAAAAAGAAATCCTCATGATTATATGAAAGATTTTATATCCGAAATTCCAATGTATGAAACTTGTGAGAAAGTAATTGAATTGGTAAGCAAGGTAATATCTTCTTCGGTGGATATCGAAACTAATCTTTACAACGCATACAATGCATTATTAGTGGAAAATATAGTAAGTGAAAAAGAAATGGTAACTTTAGAAGCGTGGTTAAAAGACCTTAAAAACTAAATAACGTTGCCTAACATTTTGTATAAGTAATGGCAGGCAAAGAAACTAATATCAAGGTTTGTAGCCCGCTCAAACTAAGTAGCGGTTTGACAGGTAAGAAGCCCGCAATCTGCCACTACTAATACAATTTACCGTTAGGCAAAATCTAATAAAAAATGATGAGAATAAAATTCACCCAAATAGTTTGTAGTATATTCCCTCCATCAGTTTCACAAAGGCTAAGAGAATTAATATATCCTAGGGTATTAGGAATAAAAAGAAAAGTTGATTTTTCTAGAAAATCCATAACGGGTTCTGAATTTGCAAGTAATACAGAGGATTTTCATGGTTATCCATTTTTATTCCACGGATTTTTTGATTGGAGAAATGTAATAATCGCTAATTCTATATTTAAGAAAAACAAAGGTGATATAATCGAAATTGGCGCTAATATTGGTACAGAAACTATATCATTTTGTGATATAACAAAAAGAAAGGGGAAAGTACACGCCTTTGAGCCATTTCCTAAAAACTTTAATCATTTAAAAAAGTTACTCCAAAACTCTGAAAACCTTATCTTATATCAACAGGCTATCTCTGATATAAAAAGTACTCTCTCATTTAAAGTTCCGCCATTAACATTATCGGGCACTGGAAAAATTGTATCTGAAACTAAAACAAACGATAATCAGATTATAAAAGTTGACGCTTTTCCGCTAGACACATTAATTGGAAAATTCAATACGGTAAAATTAATTGCAATAGACACTGAAGGTCATGAACCACATGTTTTGAATGGAAGTGAAGAAACGATAAGCAAACATCGCCCAGCAGTAATCATTGAAGTTAGCCCAAAATTGATAGCTGAATATTCTAATTCTGATCCGAGATTTATTTCTGATTTTTTTAAAAATAAAAACTACAGTTTATTTAAAATCAATAGATTTTCAATAAGTAAAATCACCGAACGAGATTTAATTTCTCGAAAAGCATCTAATTGGGTTTGTATTCCAATTGAAAACAACAAATTAAAATCCAGAATTTATATTGATCTAATATTAAGATCTATATTACCGTGGTATCTTTTAAAAACATTGCCTAACAAAAAATAAACAGCATTAAAACGTCTGTTTATTTAGATCGTTAGCTTTAATATACCAAAAATGCTCAAAAAAGGAATAACTTTATTTATTTCCATTATATTTTTTAATTGTTCGGAAAGTAAGTCTGAATATAAAAATATTGATGATTTAATGGAAATCGTTAAAAAGGAAAATAATCTGAATTCATGCTCTGAACTAACAGTTGACGGTTATGATTTAAATTATAACTTTTTAAAGGGAAAAATAAATATTAAAAAAGAAGAAATCGGATACTTTACATATGTTAAAAATAACGAAAACGGAGTATTAAATTTAATAACAAAATTGCCAGAAATCGAAAAATCTGATTTCAGCAAATATTATGTTGAAATTAATAACACGAAAATAAATTTTCAATAAAATATGGAACAAAACAAACTTGAAGAATTAACAAACGAGGAGTTAGTAAAAGAAGCGAAAAAATTGAAATCGACTAATATTATAGATGCTACACTTATAGGTATTTTAGTTGGAATTTTAATTTACAGTATTACTAATGGTACCTTTAGTTTCTTTTTTGGTATTATACTTTTATATGGAATCTATAAAATAGCAACTAAGAAAAAATATAAAAAAGAAGAAATAGAAAGCCTTTTAAAGGAACGAAATCTAAAATAGCAATAGAACTTCTGACTTACTCAATTATTTCCAAGAAAACGGAATTTATACGTTAAGTTCATTATTTAAAAAACAGGAAGAGAAATAAAAAACGTAAGTTAACAAAGAACTGTCTTAAAAACAAGGCTGTTCTTCATTAATTATAGTCATTAGTATGTGAAGCTTACACTTCTGTTTTACCCTTTACCTCCTTTTAAAAACAGCCATGGTATCCGCTATTTTCTTGTTTACAATCTTCCCATAACTCACTTAGGAAGCACTTATTTTTGAATGCTTTAAGAGGGCTGAAACAATTTCCATGGGTATATTATAAAACAACAATACAGTTGTTGCAAAGGTCCTTCTAGCTGGGTGATGTGACCTCTTTTTATGGATACCAACCAGTACTCCAATTTCCTTTATAGGCATTGAATAGAAAATAATTTGACTCTGAAGTATTTGCAGAATATGTTAGGCCACAACGCTCCGAATACAATAGAAATATACACATAAACCATTCACATTCATAATATAAACCTTCAAAGTCCTTTGGACAGTATGCTAGAAAATAGTAGTTTTAAACAATGAAAGATATATGCGATATATCAACAATACGGATATTCAGTTGTTGTAAGCAATTTGACTAGGAATCCATTAAAATAACTACAAAATGATAAAACACTCGGTATAGCAGGGATTATGGACACAGGAACAATTCTAATCATAATTCTACTGGCTATAGGCTCTATTCAAGGATTAATCTATGGATTCATACTTCTTAAATCGACTAAATATAATAAGCTAGCTAATAGAATATTAGCAATAATTCTTCTTTTACTCTCTTACCGTCTTTCTATTCAAATAATGAGATTATTTGGCTTAGGATATTATAATAGTTGGTATTATATCATGTTAGACATAAGTTGGGTCTATGGAGCACTTATTTACTTATACACGAGAGCGCAAACGCAATCTAATTATAGGTTTTCAAGGAAAGATTGGATCCATTTTCTCCCAGTAATTATTCAAATAATCTGTAGTGTTTTTGTAAGACTGCAGAATTTATATTGGGATGGTACAAAAGAAAGCTTGTCTTGGTTGGGATATTATGGTTATGTATTATGGATGAACAATTCAACCATTTATATAGTGGCAAGTATTCTAATTATTGTGTATGCATTCAAATCTCAAAAGCTATTGACTTCTGTAGATGAAAAGTTTGAAATCAATACAACGAAATTGGCTTGGATTAAACGCATTATAAAATCGTTTTTGGTCTACTTTTCCTTGGTTCTATTCGTTCTTTTAGTTGACCTAGTGATTTATAAAACCATAAACGATGGGTCATATTTTTACTTTACACGATTTTACTACTATCCGTTCTTTATAGGAATTGCTTTCATAACCTATTGGATAGGACTAGAAGGTTTCTCTAGACGAAACGACCCAGAACTTACTATCAAAACTACTATTAACGCTGAGGATTTAGAACGGCTTAAAAGCATATCTAGAAAGCTTGTAAATGCAATGGAAATGGATAAATTATATAAAAATCAAGAGCTTTCACTAAATAGGATTGCAGAACAACTAAACATTAAACCATACCTCATTTCAAAAAGCCTAAGTGAAATTCATAACAAAAGATTTAGTGATTTTGTAAATGAATACAGAGTAAAAGAAGTGCAATCACTTTTGCAAAACCCCAATAATTCAAAATATACTTTACTCAGTTTAGCTATGGATGCAGGCTTTAATTCAAAGTCTTCATTTAACCGTGCAGTTAAGAAGCAATTCGGCATTTCACCAAGCGAATTAAAGATTAAAAAGTAAGGTGTCAATTCTAATAATGAAACTTTTTCTATGCGATATTTTGGTTTCAATTTGCCATTTGAAACCATTTTTCACAATTAAACTTTTAGGTTTGTATCAAATCAAAAAATCTATAATTATGAAAGTTATCAATGTATTATTATTTAGTTTATTACTCATTCCTACTGTTATACAAGCTCAATCGACAGATATTAACTTAAATTTTTTAGTTGGTAAATGGAAACTCGATATGAGCCCACAGGATAAGACAGATTCAAATTTTGCTATGATGAACATTACTAGAATTGAAGGGAATTCATTAAAAGGTGAATTTTATCGCGAAGGTGTAAAAATAAAAAAAGGACGTATCACAGCTTCTAAAGGTATTATTTATGCTGCCTTAATCTCAGGTGATAATTCAGGCACCTACAATACTTCTTTTCATTTAAAGGATGGTGTTTTATATGGCACTACGCATTCTTTAGATAAGGATTTTTTAGCTGTGTGGAATGCAATTAAAATAAGTGAATAAAAGATGAAACATTTATCAATTAGAAATCTCATAGCGATATCTAGTCTTTTTGTCTTATCAGTAAGTTTTGGGCAAAATACAAACACCTTTTCTCCGAAATTCAAGAAATCAAAAAAGACCACACACAAAATAAAGCGTGAACAGGTATATACTTTCGGGTATTTAGAAGTACTTGAGAATAGGGATAAGCCGAATGGCAATACCATACAATTACCCGTCTACATTTTTAAAAGTCGTAGTAAAAATCCAAAATCCGATCCGATTTTGTATACTGTGGGTGGTCCAGGTTACACCTCTATGCGTGCATCAAAGTACATGCAATACTATAAGTATCTCAATGACCGTGATTTCATTTTATTCGAGCAAAGAGGAACTCAATATGCGAAACCAAGTTTAGACTGCCCTGAATGGTCAAAGGCGATTTATCAAGCTAATCTTCCAAATTCTGATGCGACTAATACCGATAGTCTTTTTCAAAATGCAGCCAAAGAATGCAGTAAAAGATTACGAAACAAAGGGATTGACTTAAACAGTTATACAACAAACCAAATTGCCGCGGATATAAATGACTTAATGAATGTATTGGAAATTGAAGAGTATAATTTATTAACCATGTCCTATAGTACTAAAATTGGACAGGTTTTAATAAGAGATTATCCGGATAAAATTAGAAGCGTAGTAATGGATTCACCACTTCCATTAGAAGTTAATTATGATGAAGAAAGTGTGAATAATCTTTTAGAATCTTTAGACAAACTATGTACCGATTGCGAAACGGATAATAATTGTAATACTGCCTTTCCGAATATCAAAAGTCGCTTTCTCGCATATTTAGAAGATAAAACCAATCATCCACTTCAAGTAAAAGTAGAAAACCCTGAAAATGGGGAATTGGAAACTTTTCACCTCAAAGGAGAAGACTTGATCAATGTAATCTCAACTTCTACTGAAGGTGTACCCAATATCCCTTATGAAATAAATAAATTACTGAATAATGATTTATCGTCAGTAAAACAGCAATTACAAAATATATTCCAAAAACCCGGAGGTGGAATTGGAACTGGTATGCGCTTATCGGTTTGGTGTGCAGAAGAAACGCCATTTAATTCTCAAGAAAAAATCGCTCTAGAAACAACTAGGTATCCAGCTGTAAAGGGCTTATCTCCAGCGGTATTTGACAATGAAGTTTGCAAAATTTGGAGCGTCAAAAAAGTACCTAAGATTGAGAACCAGGCTGTAAAAAGCAACATACCCGTACTTTTAATAAGTGGAGAATATGATGAAATAACGCCAGTCAAATGGGCTGAATCAATGACTCATAATCTGACAAATTCTTACCATCTGATTTTTAAAGGCTGGAAACACGGCCCAACTACAAATTGGGGTAACCCGTGTGCTATGCAAGCTGCAAATGATTTCTTTAATAATCCGACTGAGAAACCAAAACCAGAGTGTTTTGAACAAATTAAAAGACCTGAGTTTAAATCGGAGTAAATAACTGCTTACAACAACGGTAACCGTTGCACAAGCCATTAAAAAATAGTACATAATCACTCAAAAGTTCCTTTATAGGAGCTTTTGGAATAGAAAATAATGTGACTTTGAAGTATTTGCAGAATATGTTGAGCCATAAAGCTCCAAAGACCATAGAACTATTCACAAAAACCATTCATATTCATAATAAAAACATTCAAAGTCCTTTGGATAAGATGTTATAAAAGAGTAGTTTTAAACAATGATAGATATATGCAATATATCAACAATAGGTATATTCAGTTGTTGTACGCAAGCTAAAAAATGAGCAAAACGATAAAAGAAATAGTAAATCGACTAAAGAAATATCCAGAAGCGGAATATGAATTAAATGCTGAATCGATAACTGTGAACCCGAAAAACAAAAACGGATTTCCAGTTACTCTTTCTGATAACGGAAATGGAAATTTTACTGTGGCATTTGACTTTTGGCACGAAGACTTTGATAATGAAACTGACGCACTGAATTGTTTTGCGTTTGGACTGACCAATGATTGCCGACTGAAACTCACTAAGAAAGGTAACCGACCAATTAAATGGACTGTAGAATCAAATGAAAATGGGACTTGGAAAGAAGACAGTACAACAGGACTATTTAGTTTGTCTTTTTGGAAAAAGTCAGAATATGAGTTTTTCCAAAACAATTTAATTAAAAACTCTTAAAATGACATTCGAAGAACTAAACAATCATATTCTACCTATGAGTGAATTCACTCTTAAATGGAGGTTTACTGAAGAAAAATATGATTGCCTTCCAGAACAACATTTGATAGAATTAAATCCATTGGATAAACTTGGTGCAAATTTTTTAGCTGATCATATCAGTGACTGCAGAATTCATAGTCATATGCCGTTTAAAAATGACTTATTTCAGACTTTGGATAAAATAAAAATCTTAGAAGAGAATGAAAAGGAAATAACCAAATGGCTTTACCAACGTGCAATTCCATTCGGTAAAAAAGTCTACCTCTCTTGGGACGTAGATAACGGAATGATTACCAAATGGAAATTTGTGGTTAAATATTGGGATTCCATATTTTATGGTGGGTCTGATGACTTAACAGTTTTTGATCAAAGTCTCGAATGGGCATTGCTATTTTTCCACGAAGACGAAATTTACTCCGGCACGAATAAAGAATATGAAACAAAAGATGAATTTGACAAAAATTTGTTCTCGCTGTGAGAAAATAAAAGCCAGCGTACAACACGGTATATAGCAAATAGGGCGTTCGGTGATTTAAGTAAGCTTGGTGGTTACCTGAAACACCACAAAGCTAAAATTTTGATATTGAAACAAAGTAAATTAAATATAAAAATGTTTAGCTCGGCTCAGTGGAAAACCGATACTTCATCTATATCTACTGCCCTACTTGCAATATACTAAACGTTGTAGTGCATTTGAGAAAAAATGAAACCTGAATTAAAATATATCGAATTGAAAAGTGGATTTGGAGATAATGGACCAGCTTGGATTGGAATGGCTGAATTTTCAAAATCTGGACGGACGGTATATTTTAATGGAAAAGCACTTAAAAATTCAAATGCTCAAGGAATTGCTGGGAATTACTTTGATATAGAAAACGGAGACGGATATTGGGTTTCTGGAATTAAGAAAAATGGAACTGATAGACATTGGGCCGGTGGTGGAAAGATAATGATAGACAAAAATATTGTTGAACTATATTTGAGTCTAGTTGATTTTAATGTTTTAGACAAAAACCGATTTGAACTGACTGAAATAAAAACGACTGACAAACAAAGATTTACAGAGTTAGAAAATAAGAAACTTAATTGAAAACCTTGACCGAAAATAAATTACATAAACTTTATAAACTGATTGCATATACTCTAATTGCAGTAAGTCTGATTTTGATTTTAATACCAATCAAAAACTTATCAGTTCAAAACAAATTTGGAATTGCATTAGTTATGAATATTGTTTTCATATGTTTTATCATCTGATTAGTATTGTGCCATTAAAGCAACTGAATTGGGTAAAAGGGAATTCAACAGTACAAAATCTTGCTTTCAAAGCTATTATGGTAATGTCTTATTTTATTCCAATTGCCTGTATTTTGGCTTCAGTTATGATTATTACAGAAACGTTTTCAAATCAAGAATATTACAAGCTGACTATACTTTTAGTTTTTTCGGGAGTAATACTTGGCGCACTTAAATTAAATTTAAAATTAAAGGATTGGAAAAAAAACGCACTACAACAAGGAACTGCCCTAAAAAACAAGGTTTTTCTTCATTAATTTTAGTCATTAGTATGTGAAGCTTACACTGCTGTTTTACCCCTCACCTCCCATAAAAAACAGCCATAGAAGAAGTTATTTTCTTGTTTACAATCTTCTTATAACTCTCAGAAAGCACTTATTTTTGAGTGCTTTAAGGGGCTGAAACAATCTCCATGGGTACATCATTATACAGCATTATATTGTGCACCATCGTTTAATTTTTACCAATTATTTTCTTCAATCAAAGAATTAATAGCCTTGTTTATAGATTGCTCAAGAAATTTATAATCACCCCTTGAAATGAAAAATTCTTTAAAGACTCCTTTTTTATTTATTACTATGTCTTCAACATCTTCTTCGGCGTCAATATCAAAAGTTCTACGTTTAATATTTTTCACATATAATTTTGTTCTTTCTCCCTTATGTTGAACAATTAATTCAGCGCTTAGTTTATTTCTTAGGTAAACCGCTCTTTTACTTGTACTTTTCAAGGATATTGTTTGAGATTCAATTTCAATATGTTCATTAAGAATTTTTTCCCATACCAATTCATTATTTGAAGTTATTTTAAAGTTGCCTTGCCCATAACTAAAAGCGAAGAATAATAAAGCTGAAAGAAGGAGTAATTTTTTCATAATTTGATTTTTAATTTTAGTATAATTAATAATATACCAAAAAGCATACCGTTTTTTTAATTAAATTATATGAGGTTTAGAAATAGTAGAACTGAAAAAGAGGTTTTGCTTATGGTTTAGATTCCTTGTTAGCTTTTTGAATTTTTACAACTGAAAATGAACCCTAAAATAGACATATTGACGTTCGATACACAAACTCAACTTGACTCATTGGATCTCCTTGATAACCAAGAGTAAATAGTCAACTAACGCAACATGAAAGATCATAACTCTCAACATAACAGATATCTATAAACAAAAACCATTCATATTCATAATAAAAACATTCAAAGTCCTTTGGACAGTATGCTAGAAAAGAGTAGTTTTAAACAATGAAACTTATATGCGATATATCAACAATACGGATATACAGTTGTTACCTGCAAGCAGAATAAATCGAATGAAAAAATACTTGCCAATAATAATAACCTTATCATTTATAAAACTGATAATTCAATGGTTTGGGAATAGAAACTATGGCTTTCATCGAGATGAACTACTACATTTATCGGTAAGCGAACATTTAGATTGGGGTTTTATGGAATTCCCACCGTTTATCGGTGCCATTGGAAAACTATCATATTGGCTTTTTGATTATTCACTTTTGGGAGTCAGACTTTTTCCAACTCTTGCAGGTGTTGCTATTCTTATACTATGCTGTTTAATTGCAAAAGAACTTGGAGGAAAATCGAAAGCTATTCTGCTTAGTGGTATATGCATACTAGCGTTTCTTCCGTTTTATAGAAATCATACCCTATTTCAACCAGTAGCATTTGACCAGCTATTTTGGACACTCGGATTTTACTTCATAATCAAATTCATAAACTCGCAAAACAAGAAATTCCTAATCCTTTTGGGAATAACTTTAGGTTTAGGGCTAATGAACAAATACACTATTTTGGTATGGGCATTTGGACTTTTTATTGGTTTGTTCTTTTATCAGAAAGGAAATCTATTTAAAAACAAATGGCTGTATATGTCTGCAATGATTTCATTGTTGACTTTTTTGCCAAATCTTATATGGCAAAAACAAAATAAATTCCCTCTTTTAAAACATTTGCAAGCATTAAATGAAAATCAGCTAAATGCAATTAACCCTCTAGAATTTGGTCTTGAACAATTAAATTTTCCATTAACGCTGATAATAAGCCTGTTTGGACTTGTTGCACTGGTAACAGATAAAAATTTAAGAAAATACAGAACGGTTGGAGTTGCGTCCATAGTAATCTTTGTTACAATGTGGCTTCTCAATTCAAAAGCCTATTATGTATTTGCAATCTATCCTGTTCTTTTTGCTGGTGGAGCTGTCAAAATAGAAGCTTTGCTATCCAAAAAATCCATTTGGATTTATACAATTGCTTTTGTTACTCTAGTACCTTCCATCTATTTTATTCCAGAAGCTACACCTATACTCTCAATTGAAAAATTTGTCAAGTATAAAAATCTTGAAGAAAAGAAAGGACGAATTGAACTAACAGGAGATTATGCAGATATGTTTGGATGGGAAGAGCAGGTAAAGTTAGTAGATAGCGTTTATCAATCGTTACCCCCTAAAGAAAAAAAGACTTGTGTTTTATGGGCTGAAAATTATGGAGAAGCTGGAGCACTTCAAATCCTGGGAAAGCAATATAACTTACCCAATCCGATAAGCAGACACGGCAGTTTTTGGACTTGGGGTTATGGAAATAAAGATGCGGATGTTTGGATTAGTTTGGGCAATGAAAAGCCATCTGTTGAATATGTTTTTGAAGAAGTCGAATTAGTTAAAATAATTACGCATAAATATGCAATTGGAGAAGAGAACGGAATTCCCCTTTATATTTGTAGAAAACCAAAAGTTGATATTGAGAAATGGTGGAAAGATTATGAAGAACATATATTTGACTGAAAAAGCCAGCAGGTAACAACGTGTATAATTAATTGCTTTGGCAAGTGATTATTTGGAAAATTCCTTCGGAATTTTCTTAGGTTCGTATTTGTTTACTAATTTAGTTGCTTAACCACGCAACTAACCATACACAATTCCGTCAGACTGCGCAAAAACTCTTCCTATAAAGGTTTGAAATCTAAGTAATTATTCGTATCTTATTAGTGTAATTAAACACTCTTTTTCTATGGATTTTATTCAAGGTTTTGACCGAAATCAGTTGCAAATGATTTCGTTTGATGAATTTGTAACACAAGACTCTTGGGCTAGAATAGTTGATTTGTTTGTAGCTTGTTTGCCAATAGATACTTTAGGATTTAAGCATCAACACGCAAGTCAGGGACGTCCTCCATACGACCCAACAGATTTATTAAAACTTTTGTTATACGGTTACAAAAATCAGTTGCGATTATCACGAAAATTAGCACATGCGTGCCAAGTAAATATGGAGGTCATTTGGCTGATCAATGGACTCAGACCATCGGCTCGTAAAATTGCATATTTTAGAAAAAATAATTCAAAAGCATTTAAACAGGCATTTAGGTATTTTGTACTCATGCTTAAAGAGATGGATCTTATTGACGGCCAGACTATAGCTATAGATTCCTTTAAAATAAGAGCTCAAAATGCACTCAAAAACAATTTTAACCAAAAGAAAATTGACCGACATATCAAGTATATTGATGATAAAATAAATGGATACATAAACCAATTAGATCAAGAAGATCAACTCGATAAACAGGAAATAATCAAACTTAAAATAGACAAACAAAACAATAAAAAAAGCAAGTATATAAACATCGAAAAGCAACTTGCTGCTAGTCAAGATACACAAATAAGTTTAAGTGATCCTGATGCTAGAAGTGTCGTATTACACCGAAACATCATTAATGTAGGGTATTGCGTACAGGCTGGATGTGATAGCAAACACAACTTATTTATTAATAATGATACAGGAACTGTAAACGACACTCATGCGCTCTCGCCTATGGCTATAGATGCAAAAGAATTGCTAAATGTAAAACAAATCAATGTTTTAACAGATAAGGGATATACAACTGGGAAGCAAATTGATATTTGCACCAAAAATAACATTACAACATTTTCTTCTCCAAAGGCACACTCTTCGCAAAAAAACGGACTCTATGACATGCAAATTTTTAAATACAATGCACAACAAGACTATTATACCTGCCCTGATAATAAACTACTTAAAACTAACGGAACTGTTTACAATAAAAATAAGCATAAAGTAAAACATTATAAAAACAGACAAGCTTGTAAAAATTGTCAACTCAGAACACAATGTACAACCAATAAAAACGGCCGATTTATTGAACGATCCATTTACCAAGAAGCTCTTGAGAATAACAAAAAAAGAGTAGATAATAATCCAGCATATTATAGATTAAGACAACAAGTAACAGAACATCAATTCGGAACTTTAAAACGACAATGGGGATTTACTTTTACTCTTATGAAAGGCAAACAAAACGTACTTTCAGAAGTTAATTTGATCATGATGGTTTACAACCTTAGGAGACTTATGTCTATTTGTACCCCAAAAGACCTAAAAAACAAGCTAAAAGCGCTTAACCCACATATTTTAAATCTATACAAGCTGTTTTTAGCCTTTACAACACGCTATTTATTTAAAAGTAACTTCCTAGTTATAAATCCACTAATAATTAAGCTCCATTAGAACAAACTAAAAAGAAAATAATAGCTACTTTTACAATAATAATTAGAGTTTGTGCGCAAACTCCCGTTAGCTGTAATTTGAAGTAAAAATCTGAAAAATGAAAAAAATAATAATACTTATAACATCCTTTATCTCACTATCTCTTTATGCTCAATCCAAACCAATTGAATCCATCCCTTTTAAAGTCGAAAAGAATCAAATTTATATCTATGCGAAAGTAAATAAGATAGATAGCTTAAGATTTCTTTTTGATACAGGCGCAAATGGAAGTGTTATAAATCAAGAATCAACACGAAAAGTGAAACTTAAAATTGATGGTAAATCAATTAATACAGGTTCGAATGGAACAAATGAAGTTGAGGAAAGTTCTAATAACGAAATGATACTGGGAACAATTCATAAAAAAGATATTCTTTTTACAGTTATACCTTTTGAAACTGACGAATTTGATGGCATTATTGGTACCGATATAATGAAAGGACATATAATTGAAATTGATTATCACAAACAAATTATCAATTTTTATGAAAAGAATGATAAAAACATTGATTATAATGGGTATACAAAACTAAAAATGTCCTCTGACATTTATCCCACTTATATAGAAAGCACCTTGTTAATTAAAGGAAAAAAATACAAAGGTCTATTTGGTCTTGATACTGGTGCTGATGATGTTTTGACATTAACTTCTCATTTTTCTACAAATAACAATTTTGCAAATAAAATGAGGAGAATAGGTTCAGCAGGATTTATAGGTTCTGACGGATTAGAATACGAAATGCCAATTTTTTTATGTCCTGAAATTGAATTTGTAAAAAAATACTTCTACAACATTCCTACCGCTCTTTCCAATGCTAAGGAAGGAATTGATGCAAGTGATAAATTAGCTGGGTTTTACGGCAATGCTTTTCTGAAAAAATTTAATATTATCCTAAACTATAATAGCAATTTTATATATCTAAAACTGAACAAAAACTTATACACTGATTTTTATGAAGAATAAAAACTACAGCTAACAATATATATACAAAATAGGCGAAACAGTAATAAAAACAAGGGTTTTGGCTCGTTTCAAACCTTGTGCTTAACCGAAAGGTGCTTGCTTCGAAATCGCCTACTTTTCATATACAAGACCGTTGGCGGTAATTAAACCTTTACGAGAAAATACAGTCCAAGAAAGGAATTTAATTAATGTACCAGTTATGAATAAAATAGCTTACTTAACAATTTTCGCGGTATTATTTACTGCTTGTAGTAAAGATGAACCAATTTCACCAGTCGATGGAATACCAGTAGTAAAGGCTGAATCCTCTTATACGGTTTTAAAAGAAATAGATATCACATATGCTGATGGACTAGTTCATGATGAATCCAGTACTTCCTCTTTTACAACACCCCTAAAATTAGATGTTTACTATCCTGATAATAATTCTACCAACCGACCAGTTTTTATGTTTATTCATGGTGGTGGATTTACAGGTGGAGTAAAAGATGGACCTGAAATGGTCGAAATGGCAAATTACTATGCTTCAAGAGGTTGGGTATTTTTTTCCATAGATTACAGAACAACAGAGGAACTATGTAACGCGAAAGAATCTTCTCTGTGCAGAAATAAAGTGCAACAAATGTTACTAAATGATGCACAAAATGGTACTAACGAGGTCGTAACATTCTATCGGGGAATTGCACCAACAGAGTGGATTGAACATGCTTTGCCATTAATATCAACTCCAAAAGAGCTACAGCAGACCATTGCTATGTATATGGCTCAAAGGGATGCGAAGGCAGCACTCCGTTGGATTGTCGCGAACTCGAGTACCTATAATATAAATACAGACTTTATTACAGTAGGTGGAAACTCGGCTGGATCTGGTACAGCTATTACTTTAGGAATTTCAAATCTAGAAGATTTCAGAGATGAAATCTCTATCGCTGATGACCTTACACTTTCAACAACAAACTTAGATCAAACTTATAATGTAAAAAGTATGATTCATTTCTGGGGGGCAACTGGTGTGTTGGATTTTCATGAAGGAGTATATAACTTGGAACAATATGATAGATTTGATGCAAATGACCCTGAATTATTTATGGGGCATGGTGAAGGATACGACCCTCAGTCACCATACACAGAAGCACTTGAATTACAAGACATCTATAACTATTTGGGGCTTTATAGTGAACTAAAGACCCTACTCCTACCAGATGGTAGCCAAGCGGGACATGGAGCTTGGAATGGCGAAGTAGAAGGGAAAGGCTTATTTGAAATGTCTTTTGACTTTTTAGTTAATAGACAAAACTTAATAGTGGAATAAATAACTATCGCCAACAAAGAACTGAGGTAAAAAACAAGGCTTTTCTTCATTAATTTTAGTCATTAGTATGCTAAGCTTAAACTTCTGTTTTAACCTTTTTATTCTTTACTTCTCTCCCTGTAATAAGTCAGAAAAATACTAGCAATAAGTCTGATTGATATGGCTGCTGAACAGCCTATTTTGAGGATTTTAACAATGGAAACTAATTGTAAAGTATTTAGACCCTGTAATTATGACAAATTCCACCTGAAGGGTTTCGCTATAAATTTGAAATAAATAAAAATGGTTAATTTTATTCTTTAGAAATGGCCGAAAACCAAAGACATTATAGTAAAAAAGGTACTTTGACATATGATGCAAAACCTCTTTCTATTTTTAATAAAAAGAAAAGTTGATTTTTTTTAATATGACAAAAGGGATGTTGTCTATAGAAAAAAACCAGGTACAACAATTTATAAGCGCATTAACTCACCCAATGCAAATTTATTGATGATCGTGAATCTCATAAAATCGATTTCCTTCATGAATCGCTGCGATGCACAGGCGGATTCGATTATGCTTCGACTGAGCTTAGCACAAGCTATAGCGAATCTACTCGGAATGGCTAGATAATACTTAAATGGAGAACAATAATACCAAACACGTAACAGACGGTTTCACGAAGTCATTACACATTTATATAAAGCTTAGCTTATAGCACTTATTTTTCTTTCCCCATCGTTTTATAAGTCTGATTTTCATTAAATTATATTATTGTATCATACACTTGAATTACATCAAACAAACAAGTGTAATAATCCTATTTTGAATAAGGAAAATACCCGTGTATGAGATAATTAATTTTTAATGAAAAGTTTGAAATCTTTTTTTGACCAGAAACCTCATAATCGAAAAGGCTAAAAGGCATTTTGCTTTTTTAAGGCTTTTGCCATTCTTCTAACAATTCGTCTCGCAATTTGATCTGCAGTCGTGTCTGGGCTGCCATTTGTTGCTCTTCCTTCAACCACAGCGACGGGTTTACTAAAACCATCCTTTTTTGAAAAAATAGTTAAGCGCAAACTCAATTCAGTGGTATAATCAACTGTTTTTGATGTGTTTACAGAGACAGCTGAAGAAGTAGATTTTGCTTTTTTTTGATAGACCGAGGCATTGGCAGAGGCCTTGGCAGAGGCGTTGACCGAGCTAAACGCACTGGATGTGGCTTTATTCATCGTGGCGCTTGAAGAATCAATAATATCAATTAAAATAAGGGTTTCGATATTATTTTTATTGAGCATATTTACAAAATTATCTTCAGATATTTCAGTGCCTGGAAGATAAAGAGATTTCAAAGATTTTACATTTGCTCCAGCCTTAGAAAAGTATTCAATAGTTTTGCTAATCGATTTTGCCTTTGCCTGCTCAAATGAAATTACCGTAGTACCCTGTATTGAATGATAAAGGTCACCATATTTATAGATCTTGTTACCAATTTTTTCTTGAGCCATAACAAACGAAGGCAGCACCAAGAGTAATAATAATAATTTGTATTTCATGTGTTAAATTTATAAATTAAAATATTTTAATCCAGTCAATTTCATCAATAAATTGATAAATACTGCAAAAATATAAAAATTAGCTCAATATTAAAAAAACTAAATTATTAACACTTAAATCATATGAATCTAGGAAATTAATACATACATTGAGTTCCAATAAATCATGCTGAAGCTAGTTCATACGGTGAACGTTGGCAAAGATTTGATAACACTAAACAAATGAATGTAACAAAAAAAAAAATTGTTCTATCATCACCATTTTTAATTATCGGGGGTAATTTCGGAATTGCCTTACTTTTCGGTCACATTATTGGAAAATGGGCATTTATTCCAATAATTTTTGATTGAATAATATCTCTTTTTATTCTTCATTTTGAGATATTCCAAAAAGACAACAAGAAAAAAATGGTTGCAAAAATCAAAAGGCTCTTAGGGTTGGAACATTTTAGCTTTATTCATTTGGAATACTTCCACTTTCATTATTCTTATTGCATTATAAAATATTAGAAGCCTGGCAAGTTTGGCTACCTTAGATTTTTATTAGCTCTACTTAATCCATGGATTGAAGAATTTTATTGGTCTAGATTACTTTTAAATTTTACAAAAGACTGGTCAAAAAGGATTTTTATGAGCAAAGTCGAAAAGTCTAGTTATCATAAAACCTCTCTTTACCCTTCACTTCCCTTAAAAAAAACAGCCATTTTAGCCGCTACTTTCTATCTGTGATTTATTTGCTAAATTTAGCGCTTAAAACACGCAACCAATCTTATGCAAGACCATTGGCAATAATTATTTAAAAAATGAGAAAAATTTTAGCTTTAGTTTTACTAATAACATTTTTATCTTGTTCAGAAAGTGATGAGAAAAGTGATGAACAATCTTATGATTGTGCAAAAATTGCTTTTCTTGAATCAACAATTGTTGAAGAAAATGATTGTTTGACTTTTAGCGATATGGAAGGATTTAAATTTACGTTTTTGGGATTTGAAAATTATACTAAAACACATCCAAACAATGTTCCTCACGCTAGAATTAGCGCAAGATTAGCTGAAGGAAATTCAACATTTGAATTTTATAACGGACTAGTCCATGAAGATTATGAAACTGAGGGTACTTCTTTTTCTGGGAGAGTTCATACTGGAATAAATAATACCGATTATACAATATTCTTTGACAATATTGAATTCACAGAAACAGATACTGAATTTATATTCCATAGAGCAACAATAAGATTCGGATATTATGACTCTGAATTTGATTAAAAAAAATAGCCATAGTCTCTGCTATTTTCTTATTTACAATCTTTGCATAACTCTCTTGTGTTACACTCATTGTAGAGTGCCTCAAGAGGGCTGAAACAATTTACACAGGTACATCATTAAATAACAAAACAGTGGTTGCAAAAGTCCTTCTAGCTAGTTCATGCAACCTCTTTTTATGGATGCCAACCACTACTGTAATCTCCTTTACATAGGCATTGAATTTCTGATTGCTGATGCGAGGTAATTCATGGTCATACTTCTCTAAACTTTAAATAATAATAATTTCACATTGACATTAACTATAAAAAAGCTATTTTTAAAAATTAATAGTGTAGATAAACGAGAACAAAAGTTCCTGTTACCCGGAAACAGAGTCCTATAAACAGGAAGTTTATTCTTCACATAACCAATGAGCTGCCATTAAAACCAAAATGTTTTAATCATTCAGGGATTAGTGTTAATAAACAACAAAGTTTCAGGCTAAATTTGTGGAAATAAATAAAATGAGCGAGCAAATTATTCATTCAAAATCAATCACTGAAATTAGGTCGGTATTTAGATTATCTAAATCTACAAATCCCTTGATAACCATTTTAGACACTCAAAAACTTGCTTATGGAGAAGAAACTGTTGGCAAACGTTTTTCTTCTGACTTATATTGTATTGCGCTAAAGGGTTCAAGCTGTGGTATTGATTATGGACGAAATTCGTACGACTTTGATGATGGAGTTTTGATTTTTACCGCACCAAAACAAGTGATAACGGTAACGAAACCACAAGAATTGAATCAAGTAAAAGGTTGGATGCTTTACTTCCATCCGGATCTAATAAGAAACACTTTACTAGGATCAAAAATTGATTCGTATAACTTTTTCAATTATGAAGTAAATGAAGCGCTCCATCTTTCCGAAAGTGAGCAAAAAACCCTAGATCAGATTATTCAACTCATTCAGGATGAAATCAAAGAACGAATTGACAATCACAGTCAGCAAGTCTTGGTATCAAACATTGATTTGTTACTTAATTACAGCAAACGTTTTTACGAAAGGCAGTTCAATACACGTTCTGCAACCAACATTGATATAGTATCTAAAGTAGAACGATTACTAAAAGGATATTATTCAGATAATCAACTCATAGAAAAAGGACAGCCAACCATTCAATATTTAGCCGACCATTGTCATCTATCTGCAAGTTATTTGAGCGACTTGCTTAGTAAAGAAACAGGGCGTTCGGCCAAAGACCATATCAATGATTTCCTAGTGGATAAAGCAAAGCACTTACTACTGATTTCTAACGATTCAATTAGTGGAATCGCCTTTACTTTAGGTTTCAATTACCCACATTATTTCGGGAGGCTGTTCAAACAAAAAACAGGTAAAACACCAAAAGAATTTAGACAATTAAATTAAACGTATATGTACACAAAAAAAAGATATTCTGCATTACAAATGGCAGTTTGGACACGATTCGAAACCCTATTTTTTATAGTTTTGATAACCCTGCTAGTATCGATATATTATTTTTTTGATTTGTCTTGGTTAAAGATTCCATGGACACCCTTAGCGTTAATTGGAACTGCAGTTGCCTTTGTTATTGGATTTCAAAATAACTCAGCATACGGACGTATTTGGGAAGCACGAAAAATATGGGGAGGTATTGTCAATACCTCAAGAACTTTTGGGATCTATGTGCAAGACATGCTTACCAATGAAACTATGGATGATCCAATAGACCAAAACGCTATTAATAAAGAAATTACAACACTAACCTACAGGCACATTGCATGGATGACCGCCTTACGTTATTCCATGCGGGCACCGAAATCTTGGGAAACAACTTCGAAGCACAGAACAAATAGAGAGTGGAATATAAAACCACCAGAATTAGAATCAAGTTTAGAAGAAAATCTAAAGCCCTATTTATCTCAAAGTGATATACGTTATTTAAAAGGAAAGAATAACAAACAAACAGCACTTTTATACCTTCAATCACATCACTTAAGAACACTCAAAGAACAAGGTTTGCTATGGGAATTTTCTTTCTTGGAATTAGAAGCGCTTATTCAAGAGCTCTTGACGCTTCAAGGCAAAAGTGAACGAATTAAAAATTTCCCATACCCTCGACACTTTGCTACACTCAATCACTTTTTTATGTGGGTGTTTGTAATTCTATTACCTTTGGCCTTAATACCTCAATTCGCAGAGATAGGCACAGAAATCGCCGAGAAACTCCCCTTAGTTAGTAAACTATTTATATGGCTAACCATACCCTTTTATGTTATTGTAGCTTGGATATTTCACACGATGGAACGCATTGGACGCACAGGTGAAAATCCATTTGAAGGAACTGTTAATGATGTCCCGATTTCTACTATAGTCAGAGGTATCGAAATAGATTTAAGACAAAACTTAGGAGAACAAGACAAGGACATTCCAACGCAATTCCCTGCTAAAAATGACACTCAGTTTTAAAATGAAATAAGGTTTCTTTTATTCTGCGATTTGTGTTTAACCTTCCATCATTCGTGTTAACCCGCTCGTTATTATAGTCGGATATTTGTTTTATCAAATCATTAAAAATAAAAAAATGAAACATAAAATTTTAGTTACAGGTGCAAGTGGAGCATTTGGTAGTTTAGCCTGTATTCAATTAGTAGAAAATGGGCATCAAGTAGTCGGAACAATGCGTTCTCTTCAGGCAAAAAATGAAGCAATCGCAAATGATTTAAAATCAAAAGGTGTTCTACTCGTTGAAATGGATGTGACCAATGAAGGAAGTGTAAATGCAGGAGTTCAATCTGCCATAGAATTAATGGACGGTTTGGATATCGTTTTTAACAATGCAGGAATCGGAGCAAACGGAATTCTTGAGTGCTTTACAACTGATGACATCCAAAAAATGTTTGATGTCAATGTTTTTGGAGTTCAGCGATTAATGAGAGCAGTTTTACCACATTTGAGACAACAAGGCAAAGGAACAATTATTCATACTTCAAGTTGTATAGGTAGAGTGACAACACCTTTTTTAGCTTCTTATTCAGCCTCAAAATACGCATTAGAGTCTTTAGCAGAGGGTTATAGGGCGGAACTTTCAGGATTTGGTATTGAATCTTGCATTATAGAACCAGGCGGCTTTCCAACAGGCTTTATGGGCGGAATGCTAATACCAAGTGATACAGAACGAATGAATCTGTATGGCGACATGGCAAATTTACCAGAAACATCTCTTAATGGTTATGTAGCTTATTTAGAATCTATACCAGAACAGCGACCTGAGCGCGTTGCAGAGGCTCTAGTTGATTTAATAAAGACACCATTTAGTGAGAAACCATTTAGAACAGTGGTTGACTTTTCAGGTTTAAAACAACCTATCGAGAATTACAATAAAGTATTAAACGATACCACAAAAGCAATATATACAGCTAATGGTGTAAATAATTTATTGCACTTAAATAGAGATTAAGATGAGTAAAACAATAGTAATTACAGGAGCAAGTAGCGGAATTGGAAAAGCGACAGCCATTCATTTTCAAAAACAGGGATGGAATGTAATTGCCACAATGCGAACACCAGAAAAAGAAACTGAGCTTAACACATTAGATAATGTTCAATTGGAAAAGTTGGATGTTCTAGATTTAGAATCTATTAATACGGCTATTCAAAACGGTATTAAAAAGTATGGCAAAATTGATGCTCTTGTTAACAATGCTGGTTATGGAGCTTATGGCCCATTAGAAACATTTCCTAGAGCGAATATTGTTAAGCAATTCAACACTAATGTCATCGGATTAATGGACGTAACAAAAGCCATTATTCCACATTTCAGAGCGAATAAAGATGGAGTTATTGTCAATATCTCTTCTATTGGCGGACAAATGACTTTTGCCTTGGGTTCGCTATACCACGGAACTAAGTTTGCTGTAGAAGGTATTTCTGAGTCATTACATTATGAAATGGCAGCAATTGGTGTAAAAGTTAAGATTGTGGAACCAGGAATGATTGCTACAGATTTTGGAGGACGTTCTTTCGACTTTCAAGCGGGAGGCATTGCTGATTATCAACCAATTATTGAAGCTTTAATGAAACAATGGCAAAACCCTGAAAACATTTCTTCACCTGCGAGTTTAGTTGCTGAAGTCATTTATAATGCTGTAACTGACGAAACAGACCAACTAAGGTACCGAGCAGGAGATGATGCCAACGTCCTACTTGATAACAGAAAGAAAATGTCTGATAGCGATTTTTTTGAAATGATGAATAATCAAATGGGGAAATAAAACGGTAGCTAACTTTAGTAACCGTTGCACAAGCCATTAAAAAAGAAGCATTATCATCTCAAAAGTTCCTTTCTAAGGGACTTTTTGTTTTTCTTGCTATTAGGGTATTTAAAAAAATGATACATCTAGTTTTAATTTAAAATATAATTTTTATCAACAAATTTGTGTGTAGTTTATAATTATGCATTTATCCCTTAAACTTCCAATAAAGAGAATATTTAATTAATTTTCACTTCCCTTATAAAAAACAGCCATAGCAGACCCTATTTTCTTATTTACAATCTTGGCATAACTCTCTTGTGTTACACTCATTGTAGAGTGCTTTAAGAGGGCTGAAAGGAATTCCATGCGGATTAGATTACCTCACTTATAGGATGGTAAAAATGTTTATATAAGCCTAGTTTCATCTATAAAATAAATCTGGTAGGTAATCTTAATGTATGCCTCATAATTTTTTGTCACGCTTTTTCACTTAAAAACATCTAGATTAACCTAAAAAAACGAAAGATAAAAAAATATTAAAAAGAAAAAGTAATAAAAAAAACCTCACATTTCTGTGAAGCTTAAAGTGAGCCTTGAAGGATTCGAACCTTCGAGGTAAATGTGAGTATTTACATTGCTAGATTACATTATTTTAATCTTAAGTCCACCTAAAAGTGTGCCTCTTGTAAAGTTTCTTGGTTAATTTTAATACTATAACTAAGTTCTTTATTCTCAAATTTAATTGATAAAGTTTATTAGATATTTTATATTTATTCTTTTCATTAAGTACAGGCTTATGCTTAAATATAAGTTGTTTTTCTAAAATCATTAATTCTTCCTTATCATCAACTTCAAAAAACTTTACATATAAATTTCTCTTAATATAACCAACAGTTCCCTCACCTGGTTTACTATTATACTTTCTCCCAATACCCCTACTAGAAAACCCATCAGTAAAACGAATTCTTCTAAAAACTGATTCAATCTTAAAAACACTTTGCTTTTTTTTAATATCTTAGCAGTGAGTCATTTAAATTTTAAAATTAGCAATAAAAAAATTTATCATTTCAGTTCTTTTTGCAAATAGATTGGTAGATTGAATTGTTTCAGTAAATAACAAAATAAAAAGAATTAATAGGATGCTTAAAAATAAACAAATTCCATCAATTGTTCTGTGGTTACTATTCATTCAGTTTACATTAGGGCAAGAACAAAGAACCATTCGTGGAAAAATTTACTATCAGGAAAAGGTCTTGTCTAATGTACATGTGGTGAATAGTAGGAGTAGAGTATCCACAAAATCGGATCATCAAGGTAATTATGAGATTACAGCCAAAACAGGTGACAAACTCTACTATACTTATGTAGGATTAAAACCCATCACTATCCTCGTAGAAGATGTAACTACCGTCTTAAATGTAAAGATGACAGAGGATGTAAATGTACTAGATGATGTGGTGGTAAAGGCCAAAGTCTATGGAGATAAATTAGAAAATATCCCTATTGATGAAGCGGTAAACATGGAGTTTGTGAATCCCTTTGGAAAGAAATTTAAACCCTCTAGCAGTTCAGGTGCAGTCCATTATCTTGACAATAATGATATGAAGAAACTTCCAGCAGCACTCTCATTACCCAGAGTTTTAAGTGGACGATTCTCTGAAGTGACTATTGGCTGGACCGCTGATAGACAGGAAACTGTATTGCTTAGGGGCGCCTCCGCAATTATTGATTTAGATGGTATCTTTTATAAAGTTCCCCCACCAATTATTTTCAGTGAAGTCGTCCAAATGTTCATTATGAAGAAAGAAGCTTTAATCATCATACGGACAAAAAATTCTCCAAACTACCTCAAAAGACAGCAAGATCGTGTGGCAGAAACCTACAGAAATCAAAATAGATTTGATGCCAATACAGTATCTTCTGAGTTGGATTTTTCACAGAATGACCTCCCCATAAATTTAGGTGAAGAAAAGGAAGTTTATGGAAAAATTACTTTTGACGATTTCCCAATTGCTGATGTAACCATCTCCATTGCAGGAAAAAAAGATGTAAAAATATTTAGTGATCAACAAGGATATTATAAACTAAAAGCTCAGGTGGGAGATATCATTCAATTCTCGCACATGAGTTATGAAGTCGTTTCCATTTTTATTGAAGATGTAACCCATGAATTGAATATTCAGCTGCAACAAAAAGTCAATGAATTGGAAGAGGTTGTGGTTGAAAGCAAAAGCAAAGGAAATGTCCTGATGCGTCATCAAAAAAAAATGAGTGAGGAATTCCAAACCTCACGAGGAAAAGTAAATCCGAATGCTTCTGGATTTTCACAAAGCTACATTGATGGTTCTAAATTGTCCAATGCCTATTTGAATATTCAGGAAGCTTTGGTGGGAAAGGTCTCTGGTTATGTCTATGATCGTAACTCAGGAAACGCTTATTTACGAGGTGTTGGAATGTCTATAACTCAAGATTATCCCGTAGCATGGGAGGTAGATGGTATCTTTACAACATCTGCCCCTACTTTAGACTTGAGTCAAATTAAATCGATAAGAACATTAAAAGCATTAGGAGCCACCAATAGATATGGTTCTCAAGCGGTGGGTGGTGTGATCATCATAGAGACCACATTTGGAAATTATAATCCAAATGCAGTACAAAAGAAAAGTGCTTTTAAAGAAGAGTTCGCAAATGCTAATTTTTACAATAATGATGCTACTGTTGCAACCCTAGAAATGAAAGGAAAAAACAAGTATGCAGAAGCTTTGGTAACATTCAAAAACAAAGACAAAGCGTTTCAATACTATCAAGAGGTTTTGAAGGATCAAATTAAACGTTACGACGATTATTTAAGTGTTGTCATGAAGTTTGCTGATCATTACAATGAGAAAGTTATGGCCAATCAAATTTTGGATGAAATAGCGATAAAGAATGGTAACAATCCTGAAGCCTTAAAAGCAATTGCTTATCATTATCAATGGCTTGGAAACAAAAGATCCGCAATTAAAGTATACGAGCGTTTGTTCAAATTACGTCCAGAACACGCACAATCCTTTAGAGATTTAGCAAATGCTTATGCGGATTATGATCTTTATAAAAAAGCTTGGAAGTTGTATTATGGTTTTATGCTTAAAGGGATAGTAACCAGTGAAGAAGGAATTGGACAAACCATGTATAATGAGATGGAGTGGTTGTATTACCAAAGGTCTAATCAAACTCAAATCAAGCAAAAATTTGTACCAATTAGTCAAACAGCAAAAGAGTTTCGTCGAGATATTCGAATGGTCTTTGAATGGAATACTTCAGAAGCTGAATTTGAGTTAGAGTTTGTAAGTCCAGACAAAAGAGCGTATTCATTTGATCATAGTCTCGAAGCCAATAACAGTTTGATCATTGATGAAAAAAAAATAGGGTATTCGAGTAAAATGTTTGAAATTGAAAATTTGGGGACTGGTGATTGGTTGATCAATCTTATTTATAAAGGAAACAAGAAGAACCTTTCATCTTTTTTCAAATTGACAACATTTTATAATTGGGGGAAGCCCAATGAGAAAAAAGTGATAAAGGTGTATAAATTGGAAATACAAAACCAAAAAGCAGCGCTAGTCCGTTTCAATAAAGAAATGGAGATTGCCTATAGATAATGGGTATTCATTCCTCTTTATATATTGATTCCTTTTAACAGAGCCTTAGGTTTTCTTATTTTAAGAAAAATGGCTGCTTTTTTTAGAATCATTTGTATGATACTATTATAATTCTTCACAAAATCCCTGTAGAGAATTCTTTTCTATTTTTTTTAAAATGTAATGCTACACTTTATAGGACATTGCCCTTTAATGTTTGTTTTATTTTTTTGTAAAACAAATGCTATAGATAATTTAAAATTATTCATCCTTTAAAGTTTTATTTTTTGTCTGTAAATAGTGGGTACCTTTTCTAAAAAGTGGGTACCTGTTTCTTCACCTCAAAAGGCATACTTTGATTAATAGTAAAGTGAAATTGAAATAATTATGAGATCCTACAAACCCCTACAGAATCTATAAAAAACAAAAAAGCCTCACATTTCTGTGAAGCTTTAAGTGAGCCCTGAAGGATTCGAACCTTCGACCGCCTCCTTAGAAGGGAGGTGCTCTATCCAGCTGAGCTAAGAGCCCGTAGTTTTTATGTTTCTACGAAAACAGTGTCGGGGTGGCAGGATTCGAACCTGCGACCTCCTCGTCCCAAACGAGGCGCGATGACCGGGCTACGCTACACCCCGATAAATGTGTAACTTGAAATCGCTTTTTTGAAATCTATTTAAAAAGCCATCTTAAATATTTGCGGAGAGACAGGGACTCGAACCCTGGCGACAGTTACCCGTCGACAGATTAGCAATCTGCTCCATTACCACTCTGGCACCTCTCCGGTTTTTGAACTTCTACACACTTCTTTAAAAATGCGAGTGCAAATGTAATATTAGAATTACAATTTAGCAAGATGTTTTTACTTTTTTTGTCTTAAAAAAATCTATTCTGGATATTCTACTCGAAGGTGGTAAATATTCATTAATTTTTTCTTAATTACTTTTTTGATGACTTCTATTTCTCTGAAAGTAATATCAGAATTTAAAAACTGATTCTCAGACATTTGCTTTTTTATAATCTTATCAATTAAATCATTGATAGATTGTGCCGTAGGGTTTTTTAAACTTTTAGAAGCCGCTTCGGCTGCATCACACATCATTAAAATTGCTGTTTCTTTAGAAAAAGGAATGGGACCTCGGTATTGAAATTTTTTAATATCTACCTTGGTATCAGGATTTAATTCCTGCTCTTTTTTATAAAAATAATACGTAGCACTTGTACCGTGATGGGTTCTTATAAAATCGATAATCCTGTCTGGTAAATTATATTTCTTTGCCAACTCTATTCCTTTTATCACATGATCTGTAATAATTTTAGAACTATCACTGGGAGACAAATCGGTATGAGGATTCACTCCCGTAGATTGGTTTTCTATGAAATACATTGGATGTAAGATTTTTCCAATATCATGATATAAAGCACCTGTTCTTACCAACATTGAGTTGGCTCCTATTTCATTTGCTGCTGCTTCTGACAAATTGGCCACTTGCATGGAATGCTGAAAAGTTCCTGGTGCTTTTTCGTTCAATTCTCTTAATAGTTTTGTATTCGTATTTGACAATTCTAACAACGTTACATCTGAAACCAAACCAAATGCTTTTTCGTAGATATAGATAATAATTAAGGATAAAAAAGAAAGCAATCCATTAGCAGCAAACATGATAAAATAGCGGAACTCTAATTGTGATGCATTTCCTTCCTTAATAATAGAAAAAGCAAAATAAGTGATCATGTAAATCAGTGTAATTTGCGCCACCGAGATAAATAAATTGGCTCTTTTATGAAGTTCTGATACTGTTAAAATAGTAACCATACCAGCAATAATATGCAGATAAATAAACTCAAAACTATTGGGAACTACATATCCTAAAAGTAATACTGTTAGCACATGTGTAAAAAGTCCTAGACGGGCATCAAAAAAAGCTTTTAAAACAATAGGTAAAATACTTAAAGGAACCACATACAAATACTCTGAATTGAATTTAATAACCATTGTTTGAATAAAAATCATCAAAAAAACATTGAAGAAAATAAAGGTTACCTTGGTATTATCATTAAAGATTGTTATTCTATACTTTCTTAAAAATAAGAGCAACATTAACAAGCCAAGAGATACAAGAATTGTGTATCCAAAAATAATCCAATTATAATTAGATGCTGTCCAGACTTGAGATTCAGATTCACTTTTTAACGAATTTAAAATAGCCAATTTCTCTCCTTCAACAATTTCTCCTTTTAAGATAATAAGTTCTCCTTTAGAAACTTTTCCTTTTGTGTAAGAAATAGTATTGATTTCTGTATCGATTACTTTCTGAGTAAAAACAGCATCGTATGAAACATTGGGCTGCATAATTTCTGATAGTAAATCAGTCATTTTTCTCTTAGCAAAAGGGTTTTTTATGTATTGCAGATTGGAAGTAATACTGCTTAAAACATCTTTAGAATACAATAAGTTTTTGTAAGAAAAATCTTGTACTTCATTCTCTTTTTTAAGTGCTATGATGGTATTTTTATCGAGAACTTTTCCTTGACTTGCAACTTCTAAAAAACCATTTTCATAAATACTTTTAATGATGTTTACTCCAACCTGATTTAATTTATCTATATCTTCTAGCCGAAGTGAATCACTAGTTTGAAAAGCAGAAATTCTATTCTTAAAGGTAGAAATAACATCCAATTCTACAGAAGAATCGTACAAAAAATATAATTTTGAATTTGCTTCAATCTCTTTTTTTTCATTGGAAATTTCTTCATCACTCTTTTGAATAGCAAAATCAAACGAAGCATTTAAATTATCATATTTCCATAGCTGACCATTGGTAAATTCGTATTTAAACTGACCTCCTTTGGGAAATAAATAAACAATAGAAACTGCCGTGATTAAAAATAAAATTACTTTATAAATAATTGTATTGTTTTGATATAATTTATTTACAATTTTACTCATACATTTTTTCTTATGATAGCAAACTTACAGTAAAAAATTGGAGGTCAAAAATTAGACGATAAGAATAAAACTAGAATTGATTAAAAAAGGTTATTTTTGTCCTACTAAAATAATACATAATTTACACAAAATATAGGTCATGAAAGAAGTAGTAATTGTCTCGGTTGCAAGAACTCCAATTGGAAGTTTTATGGGAAGCTTATCAACTATTCCGGCAACTAAATTAGGAGCTGTAGCCATTAAAGGAGCTTTAGAAAAAATTAAGCTACAACCAGAAATGGTTGAAGAAGTTTATATGGGAAATGTGGTTGCTGCTGGTTTAGGTCAAGCGCCAGCTAGACAAGCAGCCATTTTTGCAGGAATTCCTGATACTGTTCCCTGCACAACTGTAAACAAAGTGTGTTCTTCTGGAATGAAATCTATTATGTTAGCTGCCCAAACAATTGCCTTAGGAGGTGCAGAGATTGTGGTTGCTGGCGGTATGGAAAATATGAGTTTAATTCCTCATTATCAACATGCAAGAAAAGGAACTAAATTTGGCCCTATCACTATGGAAGATGGGATGCAGAAAGATGGGTTGGTAGATGCATATGAGCAAGTGGCTATGGGAGTTTGTGCAGACGAATGTGCTACTGAATATAATTTTTCAAGAGAAGCACAAGATTCCTATGCTATTCAATCTTATACTCGTTCTGCAAATGCCTGGAAAGAGGGTAAATTTTCAGATGAAATTGTTCCTGTAGAAATTCCACAACGTCGCGGAGAACCCATTATTTTTTCTGAAGACGAAGAATATAAAAACGTAAAAATGGAAAAAATTCCTGCTTTGCGTGCCGCTTTTACAAAGGAGGGTACTGTTACCGCTGCAAATGCCTCTACAATTAATGATGGTGGAGCTGCATTGGTTTTAATGTCTTTAGATAAAGCAAAGGAATTAGGCATTACACCATTGGCAAAAATAAGAAGTTATGCAGATGCTGCTCATGAACCAAAATGGTTTACTACTGCACCCGCAAAAGCAATCCCAAAAGCCCTAGCAAAAGCCAATATTTCCATAGAGGATGTTCATTATTTTGAATTAAACGAAGCGTTTTCTGTAGTAGGTTTAGCAAACATGAAAATACTTGGTATAGCAGACGACAAAGTTAACGTAAATGGAGGTGCTGTCTCATTAGGACATCCCTTGGGAGTTTCTGGCGCTAGAATTGTTATTGCTCTGACTACAGTTTTAAAACAGCACAATGCTACAATTGGTGCCGCAGGAATCTGCAATGGTGGCGGTGGTGCTAGTGCAATGATCATAGAAAGAATTTAAAATTTTTTTACCTTTAATAAATATCCTTCAACAATATAGATGTCTTTCGGAATTTGTAATTTAAGTATTGTTCCTTTACGTTTAGAAGATTCTAATACTTCTGAAATGGTAAGTCAAGTTTTATTTGGCGAGCATTTTAGAGTATTAGAAAAACAAACTCACTGGAGTAAAATACAATTATATTTTGATGAGTATCAAGGCTATATAGACAACAAACAATTTGTAGAAATTAATGAAGATACATACCATCAACTGTCTAAAGAAAAAACACACTACTCTGGAGAATTAATTGATTTTATATCAAATGATAAAAATCAATTAACAATCATTCCCATTGGTGCATGTTTGCCTTTTTATGACAAAAGTTTTTTAGAAATAAATGCTACAAAATTCAATTATCAAGGAAGTGTTCTTAACAAAATACTACCCAAAGATAAAATCTTACACAAAGCATTTTTATTTCTAAATACCCCATATCTATGGGGTGGAAAAACACCCTTTGGCATAGACTGTTCTGGTTTTACACAATTGGTTTATAAACTTTGCGGATATACTTTGTTAAGGGATGCAAAGCAGCAAGCAACTCAGGGAGAATATCTTAGTTTTATTGAAGAAAGCGAACCTGGAGATTTGGCTTTTTTTGATGATGAGGATGGGGTAATAAATCATGTTGGAATCATTTTAAATGATTACAATATTATCCATGTTCATGGTAAGGTTAGAATAGATATTTTAGATCACAGCGGAATTTATAATGTAGATTCTCAAAAGCACACACACAAATTAAGAGTCATCAAAAAAATTATATAAAAAAAACCGAGACCTTGAGGTTTCGGTTTTTATAATTATGTATTGAAAAATAAATTTTACTCTTGTCTCATTTCTTTATAAATGGGTCTTAACTTATCTGCTTTCTCTTCCATCTCTAATATGTCATAAATATTTAAAAGAGATCTAACCGTATCAATATTTCTTTTCAACTCATCTGCTTTTTCCAAATAAGGCAATGCCTCTTTGTAGAGATTTTTTTGTTTTACTTCTAATTCTTCGTATTTTTTAAAATCAGATAAATTCTCATTCATTTCATCTACAATCGCTTTTTCTCCTTCTAAAATAGCAGCTGCTAAATTTATATAAGCATCTCCATAGTCTGGTCTTAATTCAATTGCCTTTTTGTAATATTTTTTGGCATCTTCCATCTTATTTTGATTTGCATTTACAACTCCTAAATTGTAAAACAAGGTTGGGTTATTAGGATCTAGCTTTATAGCTTCTTCCATTAATTCGCCAAACTTGTCCATTTTATCAAGCTTAATGTATAAGTCTGCTTCTGTTAAAAGTAAATTTAAATCTCCTGGATTTGCTTCTCTTGCTTCTTTTACAGCAATTATAGCTTCATCTACTTTTCCTTGAGTTGCTAAAATCTGACCAATATTTTTAACAATAGTTGCTCTTTTAGACGCTGAAGATTGGTCTCTAGGGTCTGTATACTGTCCTAATTTAACCATCATGTCTCTTTGGCTTTTAGAACCCAAATTTTCCTCTTTACCAGTTACTTTATTCTTTGCAAAGTATTCAGTAGAAATCCCCGTATAACCAATACTTTTGAGTTCTTTGTAATGTTTTATGGCCATGTCATAGTCTGTTGCTAAAGATGAACTTACTGCAGCATTGAATAGAAAAGATGTATCAGCAGGACTTAATAGATAGGTTAAATAGAAATTTTCTGAAGCATTCTTATAGTCTTTATCATCATTGTAAAGTTTAATTGCCTTGGTTGAAACTTCATTTATTAAATCGTTTAACATCGGTGTGGCTTTGTCAGTATATTTTGCCTTTCCAGTCTCTTTTTCATAAGCCATTAAATCATTAAACGCTTTGGCAGCAACTTTATAATCTTTTTTACCAGCATAAGCTTGGCCTTTTAAAAAGAAATATTTTGCCTTGTACTTGGCATCCATATTATCTACCATAGCATCTACTGATGATACAGAAGCAATAGCCGATGAAAAGTCTTGTTTTTTGATTGCTTTTTCTGCCGCTTTTAGTTCACTTTTTTGCGCAAAGGCTCCAAGTGAAATAAATCCAAGAGAAAGCGCTATAATTTGTTTTTTCATTTTAATCCGTATTTAATTTATTGTTATTCTTGATCTTTATTTGACTCATTTTCAAATTCTGTGCCATTTTCTATATCTTCTGCGCCCTCATCTTCTCTTATTACTTTTGCAACAGCTGCAATGCTATCTGAATCTTTAATGTTTATTAGACGCACACCTTGTGTGGCACGCCCCATAACTCTTAAATCTTCAACGGCCATTCGAATTACAATTCCAGATTTATTAATAATCATTAAGTCATTGGAATCATCTACATTCTTAATAGCTACTAAACTTCCAGTTTTTTCAGAAATATTTAATGTCTTGACTCCCTTACCACCTCTATTAGTAACTCTATAATCTTCTAATTTAGAACGTTTTCCATACCCTTTTTCTGAAACAACCAAGATATTACTCTCCATATCGTTAACAGCTACCATACCAATAACTTCATCCTTATCGTGTTGCAAAGTAATTCCTCGAACACCAGAAGCGGTTCTTCCCATTGGACGGGTTTTTGCTTCTTCAAAGCGAATTGACTTTCCAGACTTTAAAGCTAACATTACTTGGCTATCTCCTGTGGTTAATTTAGCTTCTAACAGCTCATCCCCTTCTTTAATGGTAATTGCATTGATACCATTTGTTCTAGGTCTAGAATATTGCTCTAACGAAGTCTTTTTAACTTGTCCTTTTTTTGTAGCCATAATTACATAATGACTGTTAATATATTCCTCATCCTTTAAATCTTGAGTTACCAAAAATGCTTTTACTTTATCATCTTGCTCAATATTAATAAGGTTTTGCATTGCCCTACCCTTGGTGTTTTTTCCACCTTCAGGGATTTCATATACACGCATCCAGAATACTTTTCCTTTTTGGGTAAAAAACATCATATATTGATGATTGGTCCCCACAAACAGATGTTCTAGGAAATCTTCATTACGTGTGGCAGTTCCTTTTTGCCCTCTTCCCCCTCTATTTTGAACTTTATATTCATCTAAATTGGTTCGTTTTAAATACCCTGCATTTGAAATTGTGACTACAACTTTAGAATTTGGAATCATATCTTCAATACGCATATCTCCGCCTGCATATTCTATAGCAGATCTTCGCTCATCTCCGTATTTATCTCTAATATGAATTAACTCATCAGTAATAATTTGGTATCTTCTTGGTTCGTTTGCTAAAATATCTTTTAAGTCTTTAATCGTTTCCATGATTTGATCAAACTCCGAGCGCAACTTGTCTTGCTCTAAGCCAGTTAACTGACGCAAACGCATTTCTACAATGGCCTTTGCTTGAATTTCAGTCAATTCAAAACGGGCAATTAAACTTTCTCTGGCTTCGTCTGCATTTTTAGAAGCACGAATAATTTTAATAACTTCATCTATATTATCTGAGGCAATAATTAATCCTTCTAGAATATGAGCTCGAGCTTCTGCTTTCTTTAATTCAAACTCTGTTCTTCGAACAATAACTTCATGTCTGTGCTCAACAAAATAATGAATTAATTGTTTTAAATTTAATTGCTCTGGTCTTCCTTTTACCAAGGCAATATTGTTTACACTAAAAGAGGTTTGTAATTGTGTGTATTTATAGAGTTTATTTAGAACTATGTTGGGTATGGCGTCTCGCTTTAAAATATAAACAATTCGCATTCCGTTTCTGTCTGACTCGTCTCTAATATTTGCAATACCTTCTATTTTCTTATCATTTACTAATTCAGCAGTTTTTTTAATCATTTCTGCTTTGTTAACTTGATAAGGAATTTCAGTAACAATAATACATTCACGTCCTTTAACTTCCTCTATGACAGATTTTGCACGCATAACGATGCGTCCACGTCCTGTATGAAATGCATCTTTAACACCATCATACCCATAAATAATTCCACCAGTAGGAAAATCTGGAGCCTTCACATGCTGCATTAATTCATCAATCTCAATATCATTATTTTCAATATATGCTATGGTACCATTGATAACTTCTGTTAAATTGTGCGGTGCCATATTGGTTGCCATACCCACTGCAATCCCAGAGGCTCCATTGACTAATAAACTAGGAATTCGAGTAGGTAAAACTGTTGGTTCTTCTAAAGTATCGTCAAAATTTAAACGATGATCAACAGTGTCTTTCTCTATATCTGCCAACATCTCTTCAGAAATCTTCTGCATTCTAACCTCTGTATATCGCATAGCAGCAGGAGAATCTCCATCTATAGAGCCAAAATTTCCTTGACCATCAACCATCAAATAACGCACACTCCAGTGTTGTGCCATTCTGACCATTGAATCATACACAGAAGTATCTCCGTGTGGGTGAAACTTTCCAAGAACTTCCCCTACAATTCTTGCTGACTTTTTATACGAACCTGTTGCTTTAATTCCTAACTCATGCATGCCAAATAAAACTCTTCTATGAACTGGTTTTAAACCATCTCTTACATCTGGTAGTGCTCTTGAAACAATTACTGACATCGAGTAATCGATGTATGCAGATTTCATCTGCTCTTCAATGTTAATAGGAATTAACTTTTCTCCGTCTGTCATATATATTTTATATTAAATTTAGTCGTTTTTTTAAAACAAGGCAAGATACTATTTTTGGTAGTTTACACAAAGTTTTAAGAACTTCATTAGCATAGAGTTATCAACATTTTTTAATAATTTTTAACATTATTTTATCTAGTTGATTTTCAGTGAGTTTTAACCACTTTTTTAAAGTCAAAATGTCATATTTTTGGTCTTGGCACTTTTTTTGCAATTTTCTTGTAAAAAAGAATTAAATTTACACTTATATACAAAGAATATGGACGATAATTTTTCACCAAAAGTTAGAGATGTTATTACTTTCAGTAAAGAAGAAGCCTTGCGTTTAGGTCATGATTTTATTGGAACTGAACATCTTTTGCTTGGTTTGATTAGAAAAGGAGAGGGGAAAGCTATTGAGATTTTAACAACGTTTGACGTTGATTTAAATCTTGTTCGCAAAAAATTAGAGCAATTAAATCCATCTTCTCCTTCTTTAGAAACCTCCAAAGAAAAGAAAAGCCTTCATTTAACTAGGCAAGCAGAAAAAGCATTAAAAACTACTTTTTTAGAAGCTAAATTATATCAAAGTGAATCTATAGATACTGCGCATTTATTGCTTTGTATTTTAAGAAATGAAAATGACCCTACAACAAAATTATTACAGCGTTATGATGTAAATTACGGAGAATCTAAAGCATTATACAAACAATTACATGTAGATGAAGATATTGATTTACCACTAAACCCTCTAGCAGAAACTCCCTCTAGTGATGATGAATTTGCTTCAGAAAAATCAAATCCATATAATCAACCTCAAAAAGGAAAAACAGTAAAAAAGTCCAAAACGCCAGTTTTAGACAATTTTGGTAGAGATTTAACATTCTTGGCAGAAAGTGGAAAATTGGATCCTGTTGTTGGTCGTCATAAAGAAATAGAACGGGTTTCACAAATATTAAGCAGAAGAAAGAAAAACAATCCAATGTTAATTGGAGAACCTGGAGTTGGAAAATCTGCGATTGCAGAAGGTTTAGCTTTGCGAATTGTAGAGAGAAAGGTATCAAGAATTTTATTTGATAAGCGTTTAGTTTCACTAGATCTGGCCAGTTTAGTTGCGGGTACAAAATACCGTGGCCAATTTGAAGAACGCATGAAAGCTTTGATGAATGAACTTGAGAAAAATGAAGACATTATTTTATTCATCGATGAAATTCACACCATTGTTGGTGCTGGTGGGGCAACTGGCTCTCTAGATGCTTCTAACATGTTAAAACCAGCATTGGCTCGTGGAGAAATACAATGTATTGGGGCAACTACTTTAGATGAATTCAGAACCAATATTGAAAAGGATGGCGCATTAGAACGCCGGTTTCAAAAGGTAATTGTAGAACCAACTACTGTTGAGGAAACCATTCAAATTTTACACAATATAAAAAGTAAATACGAACAACATCATCATGTAAATTATACAGATAATGCCATTGAGTCTTGCGTAAAGTTAACCAATAGATATATGACGGATAGATACTTACCAGACAAAGCCATTGATGCCTTAGATGAAGCTGGGTCTAGAATTCATATTACCAATATTATAGTTCCTAAACAAGTTCTAGAACTTGAAACTCAATTAGAGGCTATTAGGACTCAAAAAACAAAAGCGGTAAACGGTCAAAAATATGAAGAAGCTGCCAAATTGCGTGATGATGAAAAAAATATGGAAGCTGCTTTAGATTCTGCTCAAAGACAATGGGAGGATGATTCTAAATTAAACAGAGAAATTGTTACTGAAGATAATGTTGCGGAAGTTGTTTCTATGATGACAGGAATCCCAGTAAATAGAGTTGCCGAAGCAGAAAGCCATCGTTTACAAGATTTGCCCAAACTAATTAAAGGTAAAATTATTGGGCAAGATGAAGCTGTAATTAAAGTAGTAAAAGCTATTCAGCGAAATAGAGTTGGTTTAAAAGACCCTAATAAACCTATTGGTTCCTTTATTTTTCTTGGACAAACGGGGGTTGGAAAAACACAATTAGCTAAAGTTTTAGCACGTGAATTATTTGACTCTGAAGATTCTTTAATTAGAATTGACATGAGTGAATACATGGAGAAATTTGCTATTTCTCGCTTAATTGGAGCACCTCCAGGATATGTTGGTTACGAAGAGGGAGGGCAATTAACAGAAAAAGTTCGTAGAAAACCATATTCTGTTATTCTATTGGATGAAATAGAGAAAGCGCATCCAGATGTATTTAATATGTTGTTACAGATTTTAGATGATGGATATATTACTGATAGCCTAGGACGTAAAATTGATTTTAGAAATACAATCATTATTATGACTTCTAATATTGGTGCACGTCAATTAAAAGATTTTGGTGGTGGTGTTGGTTTTGGTACTGCTGCAAAAAACCAACAAGCAGACGCACATGCAAAATCTGTAATTGAAGGTGCATTAAAGAAATCTTTTGCTCCTGAATTCTTAAACAGAATTGATGATGTTGTGGTATTTAATGCTTTAGAAAGAACAGATATTCATTTAATTATAGATATTGAGTTGGGTAAATTACTTCATAGAATATCAGATCTAGGATACACATTAAACTTAAGCGAAAAAGCAAAAGACTATATTGCAGACAAAGGGTTTGATAAAAAATATGGAGCTAGACCACTTAAAAGAGCAATCCAGAAATACATAGAAGATGCGTTAGCAGAAGAGATTGTAAATTCTAAATTAGAGGAAGGTGATACCATAAAAATGGACTTAGATGAGAAAGATAATAAACTCACTATTCAAATTAAAAAAGGTACAAAAGCTCCTGAAACCAGAACAGAAACTGACTCTTAAAAATAAAAATCCCAAACAAATTTGTTTGGGATTTTTATTTAAAAAAAGAATACAGAAAGTTAACTTCATCGAGAGTGAATACAGGTATCATATAAGGCAACAACATTCTGTATATAGCATCAAGTAATGGTATAAACAAGACAACGTATCCATCAATTAAACTCATTCTTAGATTCTCAGATTTTATCCAAAAAGTTCCAAACTATCAATCTCTAAAGAAGTAATAAAATTAGAAGCATTTACTATATCAATATGCAACACCCTATCTTCCTCTACAATATTAACTTCCTGTCTAAATAGCTGGATTAGAGATTCTAAAAATGGAGAAGTTTTTCCATTTCCAAAACTTAACGCTTGTGAAGCTGTAAACAATTCAATTGCTAAAATACTTTTTATATTGTCTACTACTTTTTTACATTTTGTTGCCGCATTTGCGCCCATAGAAACATGATCTTCTTGTCCGTTACTTGATTCTATAGAATCTACGCTTGCAGGAGTTGCATATTGTTTGTTCTGACTTACAATACTAGCTGCTGTGTATTGTGGAATCATAAAGCCAGAATTCAATCCTGGGTTCAAAACCAAAAATGGAGGTAAGTGTCTGTGACCAGAAACCAATTGATATGTCCTTCTTTCTGATATATTTCCTAATTCAGACAATGCAATTGCCAGAAAATCTAACCCTAGCGCTAAGGGTTGTCCATGAAAATTTCCACCAGAGATAATTTCATCTTCAGCTATAAAAATATTTGGATTGTCCGTGACCGAATTAATTTCAGTTAAAAAAGTGTTGGTCACAAAACGGATTGTGTCTTTAGTTGCTCCATGAACTTGTGGCATACATCTAAAAGAATATGGATCTTGTACATGTTGCTTTTCTTGAGAAATCAACTCGCTATCTTGTAAGAAATCTTTAATTCTTGCTGCAGTTTTTATCTGTCCACTATGGGGTCTTGCAGAATGAATTAACTCATTAAAAGGTTCAATTCTACCATCAAACCCTTCTAATGAAATTGTTCCAATCATATCTGCAAAATAGGATAACTTATGGGCTTCAAGCAAACAATGAATACCGTAAGCGGACATAAATTGTGTTCCATTTAACAATGCCAACCCTTCTTTAGATTGTAAATTTATTTTATCCCAAGAGAAAATTTCTAATAATTTTTCTCCGCTAATTTTTTCATTTTTATAATACACTTCTCCCAAACCAATTAAAGGCAAAGATAAATGTGCTAAAGGTGATAAATCTCCTGAAGCCCCCAATGAGCCTTGGGTGTATACAATAGGAATAATATCATTATTATAAAATTCTATCAATCTATTTACAGTTGCTAATTGCACGCCAGAGTGCCCATAACTTAAGGCTTGAATTTTGAATAAAATCATTAATTTTACAATCTCTTTTGGTACTTCATCACCAGTACCGCAAGCATGGCTCATCACTAAGTTTTCTTGTAATTTTTGTAAATTTTCTCCTTTTATTTTTACATTATAAAGTGCACCAAAACCGGTATTAATTCCATAAATTGGTGTAGAAATAGACTTCATCTTTTCATCTAGATAGGCCCTACACTTTTCTATTTTTTGAATTACAGATACAGATAAAACCAGTTTTTTACCCTTAGAAATTATTTCTTTAATTTTAATTAAATCTAAAGGGGAAGAATCGATATAGTGCTGTAAACTCATAAATGAATTAATATTAATTTTTCAAAAGTGCAAATTCGTTACTGCATATGCAAATGATTTTAACTATTTTTCTTTGGTATTATATTATATATTTGCACATACTTAAAAATACAATAATGAAAAAATTAAGTCTACTACTATTCACAACCTTACTTATCGCTTCTTGCGCTAAAGAGCATTCGAAAGATTTCTTATCTCTTTCTGGTCAATTAGAAAATAACAAAGATTCTATCATTACAATCATTGGTAGAACAGGGATTTTAAAAAAGATTAAAATTAATGCGGATGGAACTTTTAAAGATTCTCTAAAAGTTATGAAACCTGATATTTATACTTTTCAAACAAGTAATTTCAAAAAAACACCCATCTATTTAAAAAATGGTTATAATTTATTTCTAAATGGCGATGCAGATAAATTTATGTCTAGTTTTAAATTTACTGGTGAAGGTGCTTCTAACAGCAATTATATTACCGCTCAAATACTTAAAAGCCAAAGTATAGGAAATTTTCAAAAGATTCTTAATTTAGAAAAAGAGGCTTTTGAAAAAAAGGTTGCTGATTTAAAAGGAGAATATGATAGTATTTTAAATTCTTATCAAAATATAGATAGCTCTTTGGTATTTTTAGCCAACCAACAAACCCAACAGTTGCTATCATATCTTGAGAGCAATTACACTAGTAATCTTTTAATGAAAGAAGGAAATCCTTCACCTAAATTTACAGATTACATAGATATTAAAGGAGGTAAAAAATCTTTAGACTCTTTTAAAGGGAAATATGTTTATATCGATGTTTGGGCAACTTGGTGCGGACCTTGTATTAGAGAAATTCCGTCATTGCAAAAATTAGAAAAAGAATATCATGGAAAAAATATAGCATTTGTTAGTATTTCTACTGATGAGTCTAGAAGAAGTGGTGGTTCTTGGGAGGCTGCTGAGAAAAAATGGAGAGACTTTGTAAATAAAAGACAAATGAGCGGAGTTCAACTCTGGTCTGGACAGGATTTTTCTTTTCAACAAGCTTATCAAATAAATGCTATTCCGAGATTTATATTAATCGATCCAAAAGGAAATATTGTAAATGCCAATGCCCCAAGACCTTCAGATCCAAGTTTAAAAACAGTATTTACTTCTTTGGGGATATAATTTTAAAAAATACACTCATAAATAAAAAGCGAAGTTCAATAGTTTTTTGAACTTCGCTTTTTTATGATGTAAAATTAACAAACAGAAATGGAATTCCTAAAAAAAACAAATAACTAAAGAATACAATTAGGATGGACAATACTCCTGAACCAAAACTATCTTTTGGATTTTTAAATACTTTATAGATTAAAATGGACATATAAGAGAAAACTATAAAATTAAAAATTATCAATTCTCTATTGTAAATTAATCTTATCAAAATGGCAATTATAGTTGTGTGTCCTAGGATAAAACTATTGATAGCGATGTGTTCAAAAAAATTATATTTTCTAAAAAACAGTTTTGTGAAAAAAGCTAAATATAATGCTAAAGTAAGCCACAAAAATTTCATTTTATCTCTAATAAAATATCCTAACTTTTGTCCCATTTCTTGCGCTCCAAAAACATCTACTTTAGAAACTTTAGGTCGGGAGCCTCTTGGTAAAAGAGAATCTAGTAAAAGATAAATACTAATGGTTATAATAGCGTAACTGACCGGATTTAAGATGTATTTTCTTTTTCCGTTTATATATTGAAGTATGGTATCTTTTGGCGCTATCGTTAAGTTTTTTAGATTATAAAGAAAGCCCTTATCCATGTCTAAAAAACCAGCATAAATACTGGAGATTGTAGAACCAAACGTAATTCTTGGAATTTCTTTTTTTTCACCACAAATTGGGCAAAATACACTTTCAAAATCCTGATTACAATTGATACAACTCATTGGGAATATAATTTAAATAAGATTACTCTTTGTAAACTCCCATATCTGCGTATTTATCCATTCTTTTGGAAACTAAATCTGTCTCGTTTAAATCTTTTAACTCATCAAAAGCAGCAACAATTTGGTCTTGCACAGCTTTAAAAGCTCCTTCTCTATCTGAATGAGCACCGCCAACGGGCTCTTTAATAATTGCATCAATTAACTTTAACTTTTTCATATCTGTTCCCGTTAATTTTAATGCTTCTGCCGCTTGTTCTTTATATTCCCAACTTCTCCATAAAATAGAAGAACAAGATTCTGGAGAAATTACGGTATACCAAGTATTTTCCATCATATATACTCGATCTCCTACTCCAATGCCCAATGCACCACCAGAGGCTCCTTCACCTATTACAATGGTAATAATAGGAGTTTTTAAACGAGTCATTTCGAGAATATTCCTTGCAATCGCTTCTCCTTGCCCACGTTCTTCTGCTTCAAGCCCAGGATAAGCTCCCGGAGTATCTAATAAAGTAACAACAGGAATTTTAAATTTCTCTGCCATTTTCATTAAACGCAACGCTTTTCTATATCCTTCTGGATTAGCCATTCCAAAATTTCTGTACTGACGTGTCTTAGTATTGTAGCCTTTTTGCTGCCCAATAAACATAAATGATTGATCGCTAATTTTACCCAAACCACCAATCATTGCTTTGTCATCTCTTACATTTCTATCTCCATGCAACTCCATAAATGTGTCTCCGCAAATTGCATTGATATAGTCTAATGTATAAGGTCTATTTGGATGTCTAGAAAGTTGAACTCTTTGCCAAGGCGTTAAGTTTTTGTATATATCTTTTCTAACTTTTTCTAACTTTTTCTTTATTTTTTTACAAGTAGCTGAAACATCTACTTCATTGTCTGCACCAATTTCATGACACTTAACTAACTGATTTTCCAGTTCTTTAATTGGCATTTCAAAATCTAAATATTCCATAATGTAGTTATCTGATTTTAGTTATTTGTTAAGACAAACATACTATAAAAATTGATTTTTATTATAAAAACAAGCTACTTTTTTCCAATAGTTTTTTTTGATATTTTCTTTTTTATAAGTGTTTTGTTTTTAATAACTCCGTTTAATAAAACCACAAACAAAACAATAAAAGCGCCATAATAGAATTCTGGATTCATTTTTTCCCTATCGCCAAATATAAATAAAGCTAAAATAATTGCGTATATCGGTTCTAAATTGATGGTTAACATTACTGTATAGGGAGAAAGGTATTCCATAACTTTTACAGATGCAATAAAAGCATATGCAGTACAAACACTACTTAAAATAAATAAATAAAACCAATCTAAACTGGATAATTGAAAAAATACCACAGAAAAACTATTGGTAAAGAATAAATACATTGTAATGGAAAGAACTCCAAAAAATAATTGATAAAGTGATATTGAATTTGCATTGTATTCTTTGATAAAAAGACCATTTAACACTGCAAAAAGAGACCCTAAAAAGGATGAAATTAATGCAAAAATAATCCCCAATTTGTATTGAGCTTCAAAATTAAAAATAATGTACAAACCAACAATCACCAGTAGTCCTAACAATATTTCTATAGATTTTATTCTTCTTTTAAAGAAAAAAGGTTCGATTAGAGACGTAAAAAATGCTCCTGTGCTCATTGTTACTAAAGCCACAGAAACGTTAGATACTTTTATCGCCTTAAAGAAAAACACCCAGTGCAATGCAATGATAATTCCCGTAAATAGAAATTTTAAAACTCCTTTTTTATCAACTCTAAATGACTTTTTTTTAATCAGGAAATAAAGAACAATAAATAGGACTGCCAAACCCATTCTAAACCATACTAAAGGAATAGCATCTAAGGTAATAAGCGCTCCTAGAATGGCAGTAAAACCCCAAATAAAAACGATGAGATGTAAGAGCAGATAATTTTTAAATTTACTTTCTTGCATTTAAATATAAATAAATGGCTAAACAGCCAAAAACAATGTTAGGAATCCACACATAAATTAAAGAATTAACTCCTGCAACAGCACCTAAAACCTCGGCAATTTTCATTAAAAAAACATATAAGAACATGATGCCAATGCCTATTGCTAAATTAATACCTGCCCCTCCTCTTTTCTTTCTAAAAGCCAATGCTACTGCAATAATAGTAAGTATATAAGAGGCAATTGGCAAACTAGTTCTCTTATGAAATTCAACCAAATATGCATTTAAATTTTTAACTCCTCTTTTTTTAGAAATTGCAATAAATTTTAAAAGTTCATCTGATGGCATTTCTTGTGATAATGCCGATTTGTAGATTAAATCTTTGGGTGTAAAATTAAATACCGTATCTAATTTATTTCCTGAAAAAATACTGTCTCTGTTAGAGAAAACTTTACGTTTTCTCCAATTTAATAATGTAAAAGAACTATCTTTTTTATTCCACCTTATATTTTGAGCAAAAAGCTTGGTTTTTAATTCTAATCCATCATAGGTTTCTGATGTAAAATCATATCCAGAATTTCTTTCTGTGTTATAACTTCTGATAAAAACATAGGTGCTGTCTGTAAGTTGCAAACTAAAATTATTAATATATTTAAATTCGTTTTTCTGTCTGGCACTACTTACAAACTCATTTTCAAATTTCTCTCTAATTTTACTACTTTTAGGCACTACAAAATGATTCATTCCTAAAGAAATAATGGTCACCAAAGTAGCTCCAATAAAATAGGGGTATAAAAAACGTGTAAAAGAAATTTTGGCGTTTGTTATAGCGATAATTTCTGTGTTATTTGACAGTTTTGAAGTAAAAAAAATAACGGCAATAAATAATGCCAAAGGCATAAAAGTATTTGCATAGTATATGATAAAATTCCTATAATATTCATCTACTATTTGATATAAGCCTAGATCTGGGTGCTCTAAAAAGTTATCTATTTTCTCGGAGATATCAATAGCAATTGCAATGGGAATCAAGATTAATAGGGTAAACAAGAATGTTACCAAATACCGTTTTAATATATACCAATCTATTATTTTCAAGAGTGCAGCTTTAAGTTGTCTTTTTTAATTTATTTTACAAACGTTTATCCATTTGCTTGACCATCTTGTCTTTCCATTCTCTAAAATCTCCTGCTAAAATATGTTTTCTTGCTTCTCTTGTTAACCAAAGATAGAATCCAAGATTATGAATGGAAGCAATCTGTTTCCCTAACATTTCTTTGGCTGCAAAAAGATGGCGTAAATAGGCTTTAGAATACAAGGTATCTACATAGGTAATATTCATTTCATCAATAGCTGAAAAATCATTTTCCCACTTTTTATTTTTTATATTGATGGTTCCGTGAGCCGTAAACAACATTCCGTTTCTAGCATTTCTTGTTGGCATCACACAATCAAACATATCTATGCCTAGGGCTATATTTTCTAAAATATTAATTGGTGTTCCAACCCCCATTAAATATCTTGGTTTGTCTTCTGGTAAAATTGCAGTAACAACTTCTGTCATTGCATAGAGCTCCTCTGCTGGCTCACCAACAGAAAGTCCCCCGATTGCATTTCCTTGTGCACCAGCATTTGCAATATATTCTGCAGATTGCTGTCTTAAATCTTTGTAGGTACTTCCTTGAACTATTGGAAAAAATGTTTGTTCATAGCCGTATTTAAATGGTGATTTTTTTAGATGATCGATACAACGATCTAACCATCTGTGGGTCATATGCATAGATCGTTTTGCATAATTATAATCACAAGGATATGGGGTACATTCATCAAACGCCATAATAATATCAGCACCAATTTTACGCTGAGTTTCCATAACATTTTCTGGTGTGAAAAAATGCATAGAACCGTCTATATGACTTTTAAATTTTACGCCTTCTTCATTAATCTTTCTTCGACCAGAGAGAGAGTATACTTGATATCCTCCAGAATCTGTTAAAATATTTCTATCCCAATTTATAAACTTGTGTAATCCGCCCGCTTTTTCTAAAGTTGCTGTTTTAGGACGTAAAAACAAATGGTAGGTATTTGCCAAAATAATATCCGGATTTATTTCGTTTTTTAGCTCTGTTTGGTGAACTCCTTTTACAGTTCCCACAGTTCCCACAGGCATAAAAATTGGTGTTTCAATTTCTCCGTGATCTGTTGTAATAACTCCAGCTCTAGCCTGACTTTTAGGGTCGGTAATTTTTAAGTCGAATTTCATTGGCCACAAAGATAGTACTATTTAAGAATTGAGTAATAATTTAGATTCTTAATATATAATTAAAAATAAATTATTGTTTCTGCTAGTTGATTAGTGCGTTAAGGATTGTAACAAAAATCCTTTTTTGAGGAACGATAAAAAGATTGTAGTGAAAAGCCTGACCTGAAAGGGAACGCCAAAAAAATATTACCAACGTTTCTTTTTGGAGGAAGATCTCGCATTATTTCTTTTATTTTTTGATGAAGATTTTCTAAATGAGGCACTTTTCTTGTTAAAATTATTTTTAGAGGGAGCGGCTTTCTTTTTTGAGGCTTGCTTCTTCGGTTTATTTTCTAAAATGGAGGCTTCTTCTGTTTTAGAGGAAGTTAAAATCATTGTATTGATTTCATTCATTTCATCACTAGACAATTCTCGCCAATCTCCAGTTTGAAGGTTGCCCAGTTCAACGTTCATAATTCGAGTTCTTTTTAACTTGGTTACTTGATACCCCAAATATTCACACATTCTCCGAATTTGACGATTTAAGCCTTGTGTTAAAATAATTTTAAAGACTTTATCACTTTTCTTTTCTACCCTACATTTTTGGGTTATAATTCCTAAAATTGGAATTCCGTTACTCATTTTAACTACAAAATCTGTGGTAATGGATTGGTCTACAGAAACTAAATATTCTTTCTCGTGATTATTCCCAGCACGGAGAATTTTGTTTACAATATCGCCATCGTTTGTTAGAAAAATTAATCCTTCCGAAGGTTTGTCTAAACGACCAATTGGAAATAATCTTTCTGGATGATTGATGTATTGTATAATATTATCTTTTTCTCTATGGTCTGTTGTTGAAACGATGCCAACAGGCTTGTTTAAAGCAATATACAACACTTGATTCTTTGGCTTCACTAATCTACCATCAAGTTTTACTACATCTTTTTTACCAACTCTATTTCCTAATTGTGTTGGTTTTCCGTTGATAGTAATTCTGCCTTCTTTTATAAATTTTTCTGCTTCTCTTCTGGAGCAAATTCCTGAAGAGCTAATATATTTATTAAGGTTGATAGATTTTTGATTGTTAGAATCCAATTAAATGTTTTTAGCAAAAATAAGTATAAGATTACAATTCTATGGTTCTGAAAGTTAAATTAATTCTTGGTGAATTTACTTTTTTTGTTGGCGGTAACCTATGCAACCAATGAGTTTGTATGGTATCTTTCATAACCAATAAACTCCCTTTTTCTAAAATAACATCTATTTTTTGTTTGGTTTTTTTATGTTTAAAAGAAAACTTGCGTTCTGTGCCTAAAGAGACGGAAGCAATTGCTCCGTTCTTTTTTAACATTTTTTCTCCATCAGAATGCCAAGCCATTCCTTCATCACCAGAATGATATAGGTTTAGCAAACAAGAATTATAGGTTTCTCCGCTCTCTTTTTCAATAATTTCTTTAAGAGTTAATAGTTCTTTTGTAAAAATTAATGCTTTTTTTGTTACTTTAGAATAGGTGTAAGAAAATTCTGAAACTCCATACCAGGCAACTTTTCGTTTGGTAATTATTTTTTTACCAAATAGTATTGCTTCATCATTTTTCCAGGGAATAGATGTCATCAATGTCCTATAGAAAAAAGTACATTGTTTTTGAGTCAATATTTTTCCATGATAGTTCGCAATACCATCAAAAGGTAAAATATTAATTATTTTTTCTGTATTGAATAAATCCATGAGAGTAAAAGTACAAAACCTATCCGCAGGTTCTTAAAGAAAATGTGGCTTTTTTATGCTATCAGTTTTAATAATTTGAATTACCAATTAGCGAGGTTCAAAAAATATATGAAAGATTTTCTTTTACCAAGAGTAAGAAATTCAATCTGAACATCTAGAAGGATATTCTATAAAAATATGGATGGCCAATTAGTTTGGTTTCCTTGGGAAAAACAAAACCCACAACCTATATTGTGGGTTTTTTTTGCGGAGAGTAAGGGATTCGAACCCCTGGACCTGTTACAGTCAACAGTTTTCAAGACTGCCGCATTCGACCACTCTGCCAACTCTCCGAATTTTAGATGTGAACATCTTCCAAATTCGGATGCAAATATAGAAAGCTTTTTTATCTTTTTAAAAGAAAAAAGCTTTTATTTTTCATCTTTTGTAAGCATCATTGAGCAACCATACTATTTAATTAAAATTGAATAAGTACCTGTGTTTTTTTTCTGTAAATAGATCTCGGAAAAGTCATCTTCAATAAATGATACTTTACTATATTTACAGTGATTTTTAATACGCTTTATGTTATGTCTTACAATTCTTTTGGAAATTTATTAAAACTAACCACTTATGGGGAATCTCATGGAACTTCTATTGGTGGTGTTATAGATGGTTTCCCTGCTGGACTAAACGTAAATTTTGAAGCAATTCAACAAGAACTAAACAGACGTAAACCCGGACAATCAAAAATTGTTACCCAAAGAAAAGAACCCGATACAGTAGAATTTTTATCGGGAATTTTTGAAGGAGTTACAACGGGAACATCAATAGGATTTATAATTAAAAACACAAACCAAAAGAGCAAGGATTATAATCATAATACTAATATTTATAGACCTTCCCATGCAGATTATACCTATGATAAAAAATTTGGCAGTAGAGATTACAGAGGTGGTGGAAGGAGTTCTGCTCGGGAAACTGCTAATTGGGTAGTTGCAGGTGCTTTGGCAAAACAGCTAATTTCTCATATAACTATTAATGCATTTACATCATCAGTAGGAGATATTTTTATCGATAAACCCTACCAAGATTTAGATTTTTCTAAAACTGAAAGTAATATTATTCGATGTCCAGATAATGATTCCGCAGAAAGAATGATCAACAAAATAAAAGCAATTAGAAAAGCTGGAGACACTATTGGAGGTACCATAACATGTGTTGCTCAGAATGTCCCTATAGGTTTAGGAGAACCAATTTTTAATAAATTGCATGCAGAATTAGGCAAAGCAATGCTATCTATAAATGCAGTAAAAGGTTTCGAATATGGAAGTGGTTTTTGTGGTGCGAAAATGAAAGGTTCAGAACATAACGACATATTTAATGCAGATGGTTCTACAGCATCTAATTTATCTGGTGGTATTCAAGGGGGAATTAGTAACGGAATGGATATTTACTTTAGAGTTGCTTTTAAACCTGTTGCAACAATTATGAGCTCACAACAAACTATTAATTCTGATAATGAGCTAACTCAAATTACAGGGAAAGGAAGACACGACCCTTGCGTTGTTCCAAGGGCTGTACCTATTGTAGAAGCAATGACGGCATTGGTTTTAGCGGATTTTTATCTATTAAACAAGACTAGAAGAAAATAGTTTATATTAAAAAATAAATATTTTTTTATTTCTTTTAAAGATATAATACTAGTATTGATACTTTATTTTATATTTTGTTTATCTTTAAAAATAAACATACCTTTTTTTGAAATCAGAGAGATTATATTTTATTGATATTGTGAGAGCTTTCGCAATTCTTATGATGCTTCAAGGTCATTTTATAGATACTTTATTAGCTGCAGAATATAGAAATAACGATTCAATTTATTATTCTATTTGGGAATATTTTAGAGGGATTACAGCACCTACTTTTTTTACAATTTCTGGGTTAATCTTCACTTACCTACTTCTGAAAGCAAAAGAAAAAGGAATTGAAAAGCAGCGAATTAGAAAAGGAATTACCAGAGGTTTATTTTTGATTGGAGTTGGTTACTTATTAAGGATTCCAATTTTAGAATGGCTTTCAGGTACATTTAACACCTATTTTTTAGTCATTGATGTTTTACAATGTATTGGTTTAAGTCTAATTCTAATAATAATAATCTATTATTTAACACAAAAAAAAGTAAATAGTTTTTTATTTGCAAGTCTAAGCTTAGGAACTTTAATATTTTTAACAGAACCTTTGTATAGAAATTTACAAACTGAAAATATTTCAATTATTGTGAGCAACTATATTTCAAAACAAAATGGTTCAATTTTTACTATAATTCCTTGGTTCGGATATATTTGTTTTGGAGCATTTTTAGCAACAATATTTTTTAAATATGTATCTGAAAAATTATTCAAACCTATATTAATATCTAGTTTTATTACAGTGGGTTTCATTTTAATATTTTATTCATCTTTAATCCTTTCATTCTTCTCTAAGATTTTAAATATGCAATTGTTTATGGATTCTGCTAGCTATAATTATTTGTTTACAAGACTTGGTAATGTACTCTTATATTTTGCTTTTTTTTATGCATTTGAAACACATTTAAAATCTCCAACTATTTTAAAAATTGGTCAAAAAACCTTATCCATTTATGTTATTCATTTTATACTAATTTATGGAAGTTTTATAGGTATTGGACTAAATTCAATAATAGGAAAAACTTTAAATCCTAACGAAGCTATTTTAGGTGCTCTTTTATTTTTATTTTTAGTATGTTGTATTTCATTCTATTATGTAAGAACTAATACATTTTTATATAAAAATTTAAGCAATATAATTTTAAAGTTAAGAAAAGGTATTTAAATTAACTATGAAATCAAGTTTTAAAAAATTATATCTTCTATTTATTATTTCTTTGGTATCAAATTGTACTTCTAAAAAACAAATAGTTTATGAGCCCATAGATATTTCTAAGAAAACATATGTGTATAAAAAAACTAAAAATAGCAAAAAGTTAAAACTAGATGTTTATAAATCTTCAAAATTAAAAAAAAATGCACCGCTAATAATTTATGTTCATGGAGGCGGATTTTCTGGAGGTTCAAGAGATGAGGAGCATATCAAAAAATTTTGTACGGAAATGGCCAATAATGGATTTATTACTGCTTCAATATCATATAGGTTGACGATGAAAAACTATGGATTTGGATGTGATACAAAATCAAATTTAAAAATTCAAGCTTTTAATAATGCTTCTCAAGATATTAGTTATGCAACAGAATACCTATTAAGAAATAATAAAAAATTTAAAATAAACCCTAAAAAAATAATATTAATTGGTTCGAGTGCTGGAGCTGAAGCTATACTAAATCTTGTTTATGTTTATAACAACAAAATATTACCTAAAAACTTTAAATATGCTGGAGTTATAGCTATGGCTGGTGCGATTACAACTGTAGATAAAATTACAAAAAATAGAGCTATTCCTACTCAACTTTTTCATGGAAATGAAGACCAACTTGTCCCTTTTGATATGGCACCTCATCACTATTGTGATAAAAACTCAAACGGTTATTTAATCCTTTATGGTTCAAGAGCCATTGCAAATAAATTACATAAAATTGATGCTCCTTACTATTTATATACCATACAAAAGGGAGATCATTCATGGAATTCTAAGCCAATGTCTTTATGTAAAAAAGAAATTCTGTACTTTATTAATAACTACATTTTTAAAAAATCAGAAAGTATAGAAATTATTGCAAACAAAAAGTCGCTTAGAATTTAAGCGACTTTTTGGTATTATACCTTAGTATTTTTTTTTAACTCAATTAAAATTGAATTAAGATATATAAAAGAGAAACTAAATATATATATATTTTTAAGCTTTTCCTGTAGGCCCAAAGTTCATGGGTATTGGAGGTTGTTCGGAATCTTTAATTTCACCATGAGCTTGCTCAAATTTTCTAATATTGTCTGCTATGGCTTTTGCTAACCTTTTAGCGTGTTGGGGTGTTAGTATAATTCTAGATTTTACTTTAGCCTTTGGAACTCCGGGCATAATGTTTATAAAATCTACAATGAATTCTGACATTGAATGATTAATGATTGCTAAATTAGAATACGTTCCTTCAGCTATTTCTTGATCTAACTCAATATTTAATTGTCCTTCTTTGTTTTTGTTTTCCTCCATAATTAATGATATTAAATTTGTAACTTTTTTTTTTTAAAGATACAAAAAATAAAAAGTTGAATTGAATAGTGTAATTAGGTTACAGTAAACAACTCAACTTTTAAAAATTTCAACGAATAAACGTTTATTTAGAAACTTTGTTCTATTTCGTCTTTTGGACCTACTAGAATCTTATCATAAACTCTCATTCCTGTTCCTGCTGGTATTCTCTTACCAACAATAACATTTTCTTTCAATCCTTCTAGAGTATCTATTTTACCGCTAACTGCAGCTTCATTTAACACCTTAGTTGTTTCTTGGAAAGAGGCTGCAGATATAAACGATTTAGTTTGTAAAGAGGCTCTTGTAATACCCTGCAACACTTGTTCTGCTGTAGCTGGTCTTGCATCTCTTGCTGTTACTAAATTCTTATCGTTTCTTCTTAATAAAGAATTTTCATCTCTTAATTGACGTGCAGAGATAATCTGACCCGCATTTAAGTTTTCAGAATCTCCTGCATCTTCAATTACTTTCATCCCATAAATAGCATCATTATCATTAATAAAGTCTATTTTATGAATTAATTGATTTTCTAAAAATAACGTATCTCCAGAATCTATAATCTTAACTTTACGCATCATCTGGCGCACAACAACTTCAAAATGCTTGTCGTTAATTTTCACACCTTGCAAACGATATACTTCTTGTATTTCATTTACCAAATATTGTTGCACTGCAGAGGGTCCTTTAATTCTTAAAATATCCGAAGGAGTTATTGCTCCATCAGATAAAGGCATCCCTGCTTTGATAAAGTCATTTTCTTGAACTAAAATCTGATTAGATAGTTTTACTAAATACTTACAAATATCTCCAGTTTTAGATTCTACAATAATTTCTCTATTCCCTCGTTTAATTTTTCCGAAAGAAACAACACCGTCTATCTCTGAAACAACAGATGGATTAGAAGGGTTACGTGCTTCAAATAATTCTGTTACACGAGGTAAACCTCCAGTAATATCACCAGCTTTACCAGATTTTCTAGGAATTTTTACTAAAATATGACCTGATTTAACTTTATCTCCATCACTTACCATTAAGTGTGCACCTACTGGTAAACTATATGAACGTAAAGCATTGCCATCATTATCTTCAATGATCAAAGAAGCAATGATCTTTTTGTTTCTAGAATCTGTAATTACTTTTTCTTGGAAACCTGTTTGTTCATCAATTTCTACAGTGAAATTCATACCTTGTTCAAGGTTATCAAACTTCACTTTTCCTCCAAATTCAGAAACAATAACTCCATTAAATGGATCCCATTGACAAATTGATTCTCCTTTTTTAATAGATTTTCTCTCTTTATTAAAAATATAAGAACCATAAGGAATAATATTGGTACTTAAGGTAATTCCTGTTTTCTTATCAATAATTTTAATTTCTGCAGTTCTTGATATTACGATATCTACAGTATTTCCATCATTATCTGTACCTTCAACAGTTCGTAAATCTTCAATAGATACTTTACCGTCAAATTTAGCTACTAATTTATTTTCTTCTGAAATATTACCTGCTACACCACCAACATGGAAAGTTCTTAATGTTAACTGTGTACCCGGCTCTCCAATAGATTGTGCTGCAATTACACCAACTGCTTCACCAATTTGCACTTTATTACGGGTAGATAAACTTTGACCATAACATTTTGCACAAATTCCTTTTTTAGATTCACAGGTTAAAGCAGATCTTACTTCAACTCTATCAATACCAGAAGCTTCAATTGCATTGGCTATTGCTACAGTAATAGGTTCTCCCGCTGCAACTAATAATTCATCTGAAGAAGGGTGATACACATCATTTAATGAATTACGCCCTTCAATTCTATCTGATAAAGGCTCTACAATCTCATCATTTTTCTTTAATGGTGTTACTTCCAATCCTCTTAAGGTTCCACAGTCTTCCTCGTTGATAATAACGTCTTGAGAAACATCGACCAATCTTCGTGTTAAGTAACCAGCATCTGCAGTTTTTAATGCAGTATCTGCAAGTCCTTTTCTTGCACCGTGGGTAGAAATAAAATATTCAAGAATTGATAATCCTTCCTTAAAGTTAGAAAGAATTGGGTTCTCAATAATTTCTCCACCACCAGCTGTAGATTTTTTAGGTTTTGCCATTAATCCACGCATCCCTGTTAACTGACGAATTTGTTCTTTAGATCCACGAGCACCAGAATCTAACATCATATAAACAGAGTTAAAACCTTGTTGGTCTTCCCGCAAACGTTTCATAGACAATTCAGTTAAATCATTATTGGTTCTTCCCCAGATATCAATAACCTGATTGTAACGCTCTTTTTGCGTTAACATACCCATATTATAATTCCCTACAATTGAATCAACTTCTTCATTGGCTGCAGCAATCATAGATTCTTTTTCTTTAGGAATAATAATGTCCCCTAATGAGAATGATAAACCACCTTGAAAGGCAAATTTGTATCCCATATTTTTTATTTCATCTAAGAAATCGCCTGTTGTTGGAATATCGGTAGCTTTTAAAATACCACCAATAATACCTCGTAAATTTTTCTTAGTTAATACTTCATTAATATACCCAGCAGCGTCAGGAACTTTTTCATTAAATAAAACTCTACCAACAGTAGTTTTTATTATTTTAGTTACCCGCTGGCCATTGTCATCTATATCTTGAGTTCTTACTTTAATTCCAGCATTTAAGTCTACCTTTTCTTCATTAAAGGCAATCATTACTTCTTCTGGTGAATAAAAAGTTAATCCCTCTCCTTTAATTGGAACTTTAGGAGTAGAAATTCTCTCTTTTGTCATGTAATACAAACCAAGTACCATATCTTGTGAAGGTACAGTTACTGGAGCTCCATTTGCAGGATTTAAGATATTATGAGAAGCCAACATTAATATTTGTGCTTCTAAAATAGCTTCTGGTCCTAATGGTAAATGAACGGCCATTTGATCTCCATCAAAATCGGCATTAAAAGCAGAACATGCAAGTGGGTGCAATTGGATGGCTTTACCTTCAATTAATTTTGGCTGAAATGCTTGGATACCAAGTCTGTGTAAGGTAGGAGCCCTATTTAATAAAACTGGATGTCCTTTAATTACATTTTCTAAAATATCCCAAACAACTGGTTCTTTTCTGTCTATGATTTTCTTTGCAGATTTAACAGTTTTTACAATTCCTCTTTCAATTAGTTTTCTAATTACAAAAGGTTTATAAAGTTCAGCAGCCATATCTTTAGGAATACCACATTCTGATAATCTTAATTCTGGTCCAACAACAATTACAGAACGTGCAGAATAATCGACACGTTTACCTAATAGGTTTTGACGAAAACGCCCTTGTTTCCCTTTTAATGAATCTGATAAAGACTTTAAAGGCCTATTAGATTCTGTTTTTACTGCAGATGATTTACGTGTATTATCGAATAATGAATCTACAGATTCTTGTAACATACGTTTTTCATTACGTAAGATAACTTCTGGAGCTTTTATTTCTACCAATCTTTTTAATCGATTGTTTCTAATAATAACCCTTCTGTATAAATCATTTAAATCTGAAGTTGCAAAACGACCACCATCTAATGGAACTAGAGGTCTCAATTCTGGTGGAATCACCGGAATTGCTTTCATAATCATCCACTCTGGATTATTTTCTCTATTGTTTTGAGAATCTCTAAATGCTTCTACAACATTTAATCTTTTTAATGCTTCGGTTTTACGTTGTTTAGAGGTTTCGGTATTTGCTTTGTGCCTCAATTCAAAAGATAATCCATCTAAATCAATACGAGCCAATAGATCAATCAAGCACTCTGCACCCATTTTAGCGATGAACTTATTTGGATCTTCGTCATCTAAATATTGATTTTCTGCTGGAATTGATTCAAGAATATCTAAATATTCTTCTTCCGTTAAGAAATCCATTTTTTGTAGAGGCTCTCCTTCTTCAGTTTTAGCAATACCAGGTTGAATTACAACGTAACGCTCGTAGTAAATAATCATATCTAACTTTTTAGATGGTAGGCCTAAAAGGTATCCCATCTTGTTAGGTAATGATCTAAAGTACCAAATATGAGCAACTGGTACCACTAGATTGATGTGTCCAACCCTGTCTCTACGTACTTTCTTTTCCGTTACTTCTACGCCACATCTATCACAAACAATTCCTTTGTAACGAATTCTTTTGTACTTTCCGCAAGCACATTCATAATCCTTTATGGGACCAAAAATACGCTCACAAAACAAACCATCTCTCTCTGGTTTGTGTGTACGGTAATTTATTGTTTCTGGTTTTAAAATTTCACCTTTAGAAACTCCTAAAATTGCTTCTGGTGATGATAAACCAATTGAGATTTTATTAAACTTTTTTACAGTGTACTTCTCTTGCTTTCTTGCCATGTCTTTTAATAAGTATTCAGTTGGCAGTATTCAGCTTTCAGTAACAAAATTGCTACTGAAAACTGGTTACTGAAAAAATTTATTCTTCTAATCTAACGTCTAAACCTAAACCTTTAAGCTCATGCATTAATACGTTAAATGACTCTGGTAAACCTGGTTCTGGCATAGATTCTCCTTTCACAATACTTTCGTATGTTTTAGCTCTACCCATAACATCATCAGATTTTACAGTTAAGATTTCTCTTAAGATACTGGAGGCTCCGTATGCTTCTAATGCCCAAACTTCCATCTCTCCAAAACGTTGCCCTCCAAATTGTGCTTTACCACCTAGAGGTTGTTGTGTAATTAATGAATAAGGTCCTATAGAACGTGCATGCATTTTATCTTCAATCATGTGTCCTAACTTGATCATATAAATGATACCAACTGTTGCTGGTTGGTCAAAACGTTTTCCTGTTCCTCCATCATATAGATAAGTGTGACCAAATCTTGGCACGCCTGCTTCATCTGTAATAGCATTGATCTGATCTAAAGATGCTCCATCAAAAATTGGTGTTGCATATTTAGTTCCTAACTTTTGACCTGCCCAACCAAGCACAGTTTCATAAATCTGACCAATGTTCATACGTGACGGAACACCTAATGGATTTAAAACAATATCTACTGGAGTTCCATCTTCTAAGAAAGGCATATCTTCTGCTCTTACAATACGAGCAATGATTCCTTTATTTCCATGACGACCTGCCATTTTATCTCCTACCTTTAGCTTACGCTTTTTAGCAATATAAACTTTAGCAAGTTTTAAAATCCCAGCTGGTAATTCATCTCCAACAGAAATAGTAAATTTCTGGCGGCGTAAAGAACCTTGTAAATCGTTTACTTTAATTTTATAGTTATGAACTAGCTCTATAACCAATGCATTTAAATTCTTATCTGTAGTCCAAGAACCTGTTAAATGTGTATAATCATCAACAGAATTTAACATTTTTAGTGTGTATTTTTTACCTTTTGGTAAAACTTCTTCACCTAAATCATTAAAAACTCCTTGTGATGTTTTTCCACTTATTAAGTTAAATAATTTGTCTACTAAAGTATCTTTTAAGCTTTCAAATTTTGAAACAAAAGAAGCTTCTAAAGCAGCAACTGCTTCTTTATCTCTTGCTCTTTTTGTTTTATCTTTTAAGGCTCTTTTAAATAACTTTTTATCAATTACCACACCTCTTAATGATGGAGAAGCTTTTAATGATGCATCTTTTACATCACCCGCTTTATCGCCAAAAATAGCACGTAATAATTTTTCTTCTGGAGTTGGATCAGATTCTCCTTTTGGTGTAATCTTACCTATTAGGATATCACCTGGATTAACTTCTGCTCCAATTCTTATCATTCCATTTTCATCTAAATCTTTAGTAGCATCTTCTGAAACGTTAGGGATATCATCAGTCAACTCTTCAGTTCCTAATTTTGTATCTCTAACATCCAAAGAATACTCATCAATATGAATAGATGTAAATATATCTTCACGAACTACTTTTTCAGAAATTACAATTGCATCCTCAAAGTTATACCCTTTCCAAGGCATGAAGGCTACTTTCATATTTCTACCTAAGGCTAGTTCTCCTTTCTGTGTTGCATATCCTTCACATAGAACTTGACCTTCAGAAACTCTATCACCTCTCTGAACAATTGGCTTTAGGTTAATGTTTGTTCCTTGATTGGTTTTTCTAAACTTAATTAAGTCATATGTTTTTTCGTCAGCTTCAAAACTTACTAGTTTTTCTTCTTCTGTTCTGTCATACTTAATTATAATCTTATTAGCATCTACGTACTCAACTACTCCTAATCCTTCCGCATTAATCAAGATTCTAGAATCTTTTGCTACTCTTCGCTCTAATCCTGTTCCTACAATTGGAGATTCTGGACGTAATAAAGGCACTGCTTGACGCATCATGTTAGATCCCATCAATGCACGATTGGCATCATCATGTTCTAAGAAAGGAATTAAGGATGCAGATATTGATGCAATTTGATTTGGAGCAACATCCATATAATTAATGTCTTTTGGATTTACTACCGGAAAATCTCCTTCCTCACGTGCAATAACTCTATCTAAAACAAAACTACCATCTTCTTTAAGTTCTAGATTAGATTGGGCAATTTTCATACCTTCTTCTTCTTCCGCACTTAAATAAATTGATGCTTCTCCTGTTACTTTACCATCTTCTACCTTTTTGTAAGGAGTTTCTATGAATCCTAAATTATTTACTTTTGCAAATACAGAAAGGGAAGAAATTAAACCAATATTTGGTCCTTCTGGAGTTTCAATTGGACACAAACGACCATAATGTGTATAGTGAACATCACGAACCTCAAACCCAGCTCTTTCTCTTGATAAACCTCCAGGTCCAAGTGCAGATAAACGACGCTTGTGTGTAATCTCTGCTAATGGATTGGTTTGATCCATAAATTGAGATAACTGATTGGTCCCAAAAAATGAGTTGATAACAGAAGATAATGTTTTTGCATTTATCAAATCTATTGGTGTAAAGACTTCGTTGTCACGAACATTCATACGCTCACGTATTGTTCTAGCCATACGAGCTAAACCAACACCAAATTGACTTGCTAATTGCTCACCTACAGTTCTCACTCGACGGTTGGATAAGTGATCAATATCATCTACTTCTGCTTTTGAGTTGATCAATTCAATCAAATACTTAATAATTGTTATAATATCAAGTTTTGTCAATACTTTTTGATCAATTGGCTCATCTAGCTGAAGCTTGGTGTTCATTCTAAAACGCCCAACTTCCCCTAAATTATACCGCTGTTCAGAAAAGAATAATTTATCTATAATACCTCTTGCTGTTTCCTCATCTGGCGGTTCTGCATTTCGTAATTGTCTATAAATATGTTCTACAGCTTCTTTTTCAGAATTTGTTGGATCTTTTTGTAAAGTATTATGAATAATTGCGAAGTCTCCAAGTTGATGATCTTCTTTGTGTAATAAGACAGTTTTGGCTCCTGCTTCAATTATTTCGTCGATGTGCTCTTTTTCAATTATTGTATCACGATCAAAAATTATTTCATTTCTTTCAATTGATACAACTTCTCCAGTATCTTCATCTACAAAATCTTCATGCCAAGTTTTTAAAACTCTGGCTGCTAATTTGCGCCCTAATACTTTTTTTAATCCAGCTTTAGAAACTTTTACTTCTTCTGCAAGGTCAAAAATCTCTAAAATATCTTTATCCCTTTCAAAACCAATAGCTCTAAATAATGTTGTTACAGGTAATTTTTTCTTTCTATCAATATAAGCATACATAACTTGATTGATATCGGTAGCAAATTCTATCCAAGACCCTTTAAAAGGAATTACTCTTGCAGAATATAATTTTGTACCATTTGCATGAAAAGACTGCCCAAAAAATACACCCGGTGATCGGTGTAGTTGAGATACTACAACACGCTCTGCTCCATTTATAACAAAGGTTCCTGAGTTTGTCATGTAGGGAATTGTTCCTAGATAAACATCTTGTACAATTGTTTCGAAATCTTCATGTTCTGGGTCTGTACAATAAAGTTTTAGACGTGCCTTTAAGGGTACACTGTGAGTTAATCCCCTTTCAATACATTCTTGAATACTGTATCTAGGTGGATCTACAAAATAGTCTAAAAATTCTAATACAAATTGATTTCTTGTATCTGTAATTGGGAAATTATCCATGAAGGTTTTGTATAAACCTTCCTCGCCTCTTTCATCTGCTTTTGTCTGTAATTGGAAAAAATCTTGAAAAGATTTTACCTGAATATCCAAAAAGTCTGGATATTCTTTTATTAGTTGAGATGTAGCGAAGTTGATTCTTTCAGTAGTGTTTTTCGTTGCCAAAAGAGAATATTTTTTGATTAAAATCTAAATTAAAATAAAGAACGAATATATACACAAAATGGTTTAGGACTAAAACAAGAGTTTCAGTACCTAAACCTATATTTGTTTGTCCCGTAGCTTCGGGATAAAGCTTACTTAAGCTCTACCTCTGCTCCAGCTTCTTCTAAAGATTTTTTAAGCCCTTCAGCCTCATCTTTAGATACACCTTCTTTTACTGCTGCTGGTGCGCTATCAACGATACCTTTTGCTTCTTTTAATCCTAAACCAGTTAATTCTTTAACTAATTTCACAACTGCAAGTTTAGAACCTCCTGCTGCCGTTAATATAACATCAAATTCAGTTTTAGCTTCAGCCTCTTCAGCAGCACCTGCTGCTGGTCCTGCTACTGCTACTGCAGCTGCAGCTGGTTCGATACCATACTCGTCTTTTAAAATAGTAGCTAATTCATTAACTTCTTTTACTGTTAAGTTAACTAATTGCTCTGCGAAATCTTTTAATTCTGCCATTTTAATTGTTTTTAAAAATTTTGTTTTTATTATAGTTTATTTGTGCGCGTAATTATTTTTCAGATAATGTTTTGATAATACCTGATAGTGTTTGACCACTTGATTGTAATGCTGAGATAACATTCTTAGCTGGTGATTGAAGTAATCCAATAATTTCTCCAATAAGTTCCTCTCTAGATTTAATATCAACAAGAGCATCTAATTGATTGTCTCCGATATACACAGACTCTTCTGCAAATGCACCTTTTAATAAAGGCTTATCTGATTTTTTCCTGAACTCTTTAATAAGTCTTGCGGGAGCGTTTGCAGCTTCAGCAATCATCATAGAAGTATTTCCTTTTAAAACTGACGGTAATTCACCGAAATCTTTATCAGAAGCATCCATTGCTTTAGAAAGCAAGGTATTTTTTACAACAGACAATTGTACTCCAGCCTTAAAACAAGCTCTACGTAAGTTTGATGTAGCCAATGCATCTAAGCCAGAAATATCTGCTAAATAGATTGTATTAGTATCTGCTAATCTTGCTGTTAAATCTTCTATTACTTGTGATTTCTCTTCTCTAGTCATAATTATAAGTTTTAACGTATTAAACAGTTTTTACTTCAACAGCAATACTAGGACTCATAGTACTAGACATAAAAATGCTTTTTACATACGTTCCTTTTGCAGTTGTTGGTTTCAATTTAATAATGGTTTGTAATAACTCGTTTGCATTTTCTTGAATTTTTTTAGCATCAAAAGATACTTTTCCAATTGCTGCATGTACAATACCTGTTTTATCAACTTTAAAATCGATTTTACCAGCTTTTACATCTGAAACAGCTTTTGCAACATCCATAGTTACTGTACCTGTTTTTGGATTTGGCATTAAACCTCTAGGACCTAATACCCTTCCCAATGGACCTAATTTCCCCATTACACTTGGCATGGTGATAATTACATCTACATCTGTCCATCCTCCTTTAATTTTTTGAAGGTACTCATCTAATCCAACATAATCTGCTCCTGCTTCCTTAGCTTCTGCTTCTTTATCTGGAGTTACTAATGCTAAAACTTTTACATCTTTACCAGTTCCATGAGGTAATCTTACTACACCTCTAACCATTTGATTTGCTTTACGTGGGTCTACACCTAAACGTATTGCTAAATCTACTGACGCATCAAACTTTACATTAGTAATGTCTTTGACTAGCGCTGAAGCTGCTGCTAAATCATAAGATTTAGAGCGATCTACTTTTGCGTAAGCTTCTTTTTGCTTTTTTGTTAATTTTGCCATTTTACTACTTTTTATAAAGTTTATGCTGGTGCATTCCCTTTTACTATTAATCCCATAGAACGAGCCGTACCTGCAATCATACGCATTGCTGAAGAAACTTCAAAGGCATTTAAATCTACCATTTTATCTTCTGCAATAACTTTAATTTGATCCCAAGTAACTGATGCTACTTTTTTTCTGTTTGGTTCTCCTGAACCTTTTTTAATTTTGGCCGCTTCCAATAACTGAACTGCTGCAGGAGGAGTTTTTACAACAAAATCAAACGATTTGTCTTTGAAAACAGTAATAACAACAGGTAAAACTTTACCTTGTTTATCTTGCGTTCTTGCATTAAACTGTTTACAGAACTCCATAATGTTAACACCAGCAGCACCTAAAGCGGGTCCAACCGGCGGCGATGGATTCGCTGCGCCTCCCCTTACTTGTAATTTAACTACTTTACTAACTTCTTTTGCCATTTTAAAATGTTTAGTGATTTATTTTAAGTTGGAAGCCAAAAAATAAATCGATAATATATATTTGTGTAACAACTATATCTTCTCTACTTGCATATAACTTAATTCTAATGGTGTTTTTCTTCCGAATATTTTCACCATTACTTCAAGCTTGCGCTTTTCTTCGTTTACTTTTTCTATGATACCATCAAAACCGTTAAATGGACCATCTATAACTTTTACTGTTTCTCCAGTATCAAAAGGAATGGCTACATTTTCGTCTTGTATTGAAAGTTCATCAACCTTACCAAGCATTCTATTTACTTCAGATTTTCGCATTGGTACTGGCTCACCCCCTTTAACTTCCCCTAAAAAACCTATTACACCTGTAATAGACTTTATAACATGAGGAACTTCACCGGATAGATTTGCTTCTATCATTATATAACCTGGAAAATAAACCTTTTCTTTATGGATCTTCTTTCCGTCTTTAAACTGAACTACTTTCTCTTTTGGGACAATCACTTGGCTCACAAAATCTGAGAGACCTAAACGATTAATCTCTGTTTCTATATAAGATTGAACTTTATTTTCTTGTCCCCCAATAGCTCTTACCACATACCACTTCATTACTGAATCAGATGCCATAATTAATTTGGTTTAAACATTACGAAAAAACTATCTAATCCTGTTTGAAAAACATAATCGATACCTGCCACCGCTAAAGCGAACAAAATTGTAAATACCGCAACTGTAACTGTTGTTTTCTGAGCGTCTTCTTTAGAAACCCAGGTCATGTGGTTATTTAATTCTTCAAAAGAATCTTTGATATACTGTATAAATTTCATTCTCTTATCTGTTGTTTTGCACGGGCGGAGAGATTCGAACTCCCGACAGCTGGTTTTGGAGACCAGTGCTCTACCGCTGAACTACGCCCGTTTCTTATTTTCATTGATAAAGGCATCCCGATAAATCGGGACACCCTTTATAATTTATTGAAAATTTTAAAACTAAAAAATTAGTCTAAAACTTCAGTTACCTGACCAGCTCCTACTGTTCTTCCTCCTTCACGAATTGCAAATCGTAAACCTAAGTTTAAGGCAATTGGTTGAATTAAATCTACAGTAATGGTTAAGTTATCTCCTGGCATCACCATTTCAACTCCATCTGGCAAATTAATATTACCTGTTACATCTGTAGTTCTTACATAGAACTGTGGACGATAGTTGTTGTGAAATGGAGTATGACGACCACCTTCTTCTTTTTTAAGAACATAAACTTCTGCCTTAAATTTTGCATGTGGTGTTATAGAACCTGGCTTACAGATTACCATACCTCTTTTAATATCTTCTTTTGCAATACCTCTTAATAAGATTCCAGCGTTGTCTCCAGCTTCTCCTCTGTCTAAGATTTGACGGAACATTTCAATACCTGTTACAGTAGACTGTAATTTCTCAGCCCCCATTCCAATAATATCTACAGCGTCTCCAGTATTTGCAACACCTGTTTCGATTCTACCTGTTGCTACAGTTCCACGACCAGTAATAGAAAATACGTCTTCAATAGGCATTAAGAAATCCTTATCTACTTCTCTTAAAGGTTCTTCAATCCAATCATCTACAGCTTCCATTAACTCCAATACTGTGTCAACCCATTTTTGCTCTCCATTAAGAGCACCTAAAGCAGAACCAGCTACTACAGGACCATTGTCTCCGTCATATTCGTAGAAAGAAAGTAGTTCTCTTATTTCCATGTCTACTAATTCGATCAATTCCTCATCATCAACCATATCCACTTTATTCATGAATACAACCATACGAGGAATCCCTACTTGGCGACCTAATAAGATGTGCTCTCTTGTTTGTGGCATTGGACCGTCTGTTGCAGCAACCACTAAGATTGCACCGTCCATCTGAGCAGCACCAGTAACCATGTTCTTAACGTAATCCGCGTGACCTGGACAGTCAACATGAGCGTAATGACGTTTTTGTGTTTGATATTCTACATGTGATGTATTAATTGTAATACCTCTTTCTTTTTCTTCTGGGGCATTATCAATCTGATCAAAAGATAAAGCTGAAGAAAATCCTGCATCAGCTAATACTTTAGTAATAGCCGCAGTTAATGTAGTCTTACCGTGATCTACGTGTCCGATAGTACCAATATTTAAGTGTGGTTTCGAACGGTCAAAAGTTCCTTTTGCCATAATTATTAATTTTAATTCTTAGTTAAATATATTTAGTGTCTAATAATACGTATTAAATTGAGCCAGCGATGAGATTTGAACTCACGACCTCATCCCTACCAAGGATGCGCTCTACCAACTGAGCTACACCGGCCTGTTGATGATTTTGAGCGAAAGACCAGGTTCGAACTGGCGACATTCAGCTTGGAAGGCTGACGCTCTACCAACTGAGCTACTTTCGCAAAATTAAAATTTGTGGGGAGAGCAGGATTCGAACCTGCGAAGACATAGTCAACGGAGTTACAGTCCGTCCTCGTTGGCCGCTTGAGTATCTCCCCCCTCTAAACTTACTATTTTAATGAACTTAAATATTGTTTTTTGAGCCGATGGAGGGACTCGAACCCACGACCTGCTGATTACAAATCAGCTGCTCTAGCCAGCTGAGCTACATCGGCTTTTTTATAAAAAAAACAACCCGCTATTTCTAACGGATTGCAAATGTATAAAGTTTTTTTATATTCTAAAACTATTTATAATTATTTTTTTATTTTTTTTGTCTTTTCAAGAAATCAGTGAATCTCTATGTTTTTCTTTTGATCTTTTTAATTGCCTTTTTAATGAGTCTACTGCTAAGCTAATGCCTTCTTCAAAAGTTCTAGTTTCTCTTTTTACTATCAATTCCCTTCCAGGAATATTAATTTTTACTTCTGTAATCTTATTTTCTTTATCTCTTGTATTTTGAACTTTTAAAAAAACCTCTGCGTCTACTATCTTATCATGAAATCTAACTAAGGATTCTACTTTTTTTTCTGCTAACTTAATTAAACTTGAATCTGCATTAAAATTAACTGACTGTGTGAATACTTTCATAAATTATTGTTTTTTTATGCTCCTAGGATGAGCATGGTTATACACTTTTTTTAAAGCATCAAGACTATTGTGCGTATAGACTTGTGTTGAGGCTAAAGAGGAATGCCCTAACAATTCTTTAACCGAATTTAAATCTGCTCCTTTATTTAAAAGGTGTGTTGCAAAAGAATGCCTCAAAATATGAGGACTCTTTTTTACCTTTGAAGAGATTTTACTAAAATAAGAATTTATAACTCTGTAAACAAGGGTTTCGTAAATTTTATTTCCTTTCTCTGTAATAAATAATTCTTCACACCCTTTACTGTAAGGTATTTTTAGATCTAAATACTTTTTTAAAGTTTCAACAACAGAATTTATCAAAGGGACAAAACGTTCTTTATTTCTTTTCCCAAGAACTTTTATTGAGCTTTCTGAAAAACTAATATCTTTTTGTTTCAACCTTACAAGTTCAATTCTTCTTATTCCAGTAGAATACAACAACTCAACGATTAATTTATCTCTAACAGAAACAAAATCATTCGCTTCCTCCAAACTATTAATCACCTCATTTATTTCTTCTGATGTAAATGGAACTTGAACTTTTTCAGCAACCTTTAAAGCTTTATGCTTTGCTAAGGGATCCCTTTCTAGTTGATTTGTTTTCTGAAGAAATTTATAGAAAGATTTTAACGAACTTACTTTTCTGTTTATGGTTCTGTTTGATTTGCGTAAATCCACCAGAGAAACAATCCAACTTCGAATTTGTGAATAATTTACTTCTATTAAGTTTTCTTGATTGTATTCTGTTTCGATAAAATCTCTAAATGAAATCAAATCATTTTTGTAAGCAGTAACTGTATGAACAGCATACTTTTTTTCTAATGTTAAATATTCTAAAAATGAATGTATCAAATTATATATTGTATTGAAAGGTAAAATTACAAAAATTTGATCACAAAAAAATCTCGTACTAATCATAGTACGAGATTTATATTTTTAAAAATAAGCTCTTTTGATGAGATTTCGCTCTTTAGCGGAATTCGTTCAATTTACATTTTTGATTGCATCTTTTCAGACTTATCAAAATTGTGTTTCACTAGCCTACTTCTTCTTGTGTTCTTAATCTTTGAACGTAAGATGCTTTAATCATTTGAGCTCTTTTTGCAACAGATGGCTTTGTAAAATGCTTTCTATTCTGCAAGCTTCTCTTTGTCTTTGTGCGATCAAATTTACGTTTATAGCGCTTTAAAGCTCTGTCTATATTCTCTCCTTCTTTTATAGGTATAATTAACATAGGTTGGCACCTCCTTTCATAAGTTCTTTTATATTTTAAGTAGCATGAAACTATTGATTTATTTTTTGGACTGCAAAGATACTTACAAATATTTAAATAAGACTGTAAAAAATAATTTATTTTTTAAAATCTAACTATTTGATTTTGAGACTGAAGTGATTTTTTTATTTTTCCAACAATACAAAACGAACCTAAAGAAAAACTCAAAATATTAAGTTGCAGGCTTATACTCTTTGTTGTCAATAATCATTTTAGCGATAATCTCTTTTAGAATCTCAGAAGTTCCTCCACCAATGGGTCCTAGCCTACTATCGCGAAATAAACGCGCCATCGGATATTCCTCCATGTATCCATACCCCCCTAATATTTGTAGTGCATCATAAATAACTTCATCTGCAATTTTTGTAGACAAAAGCTTAGACATACTTGCTTCTTTTACAACATAAGAGCCTTGGTCAAGTCTTTTTGCAATTGAGTAATTGTATTCTCTACACATATCAACTCTACTAGCCATTTCAGCAATTTTATGCCTTAACGCTTGAAATTTATCTAAAGATTTTCCAAAAGCCACTCTTTCTTGCATATAGTTTATAGCATAATCTAATGCAAATCCTGCCCTTGCATGTGCATTGACACCCATTATCAGACGTTCTAAAGCAAAGTGTTGCATGATATAAGGAAAGCCTTTCCCTTCTTCTCCCATTAAGTTTGATGCTGGAATCTCCACATTATCAAATGCAATTTCTCCTGTATCTGAAGCTCTCCAGCCTAACTTATCAAGCTTTGTTGCAGAAACTCCTTTTGAATCTCTATCTACAACAAAAATGCTAATTCCTTTATATTTATCTGAAGGATCTGTTTTTGCTGCAACTATTAAATAATCTGAATAGACTCCATTTGTTATAAAGGTTTTTGAACCATTTAAAATGTATGTATCTCCTTTTTTAATTGCTGTTGAACGCATGCCAGCAACATCAGACCCTCCAAATGGTTCTGAAATGCATAAACACCCTATCATATCTCCTTCAGCACTTGGTATTAAATATTTATTTTTAATAAAATCATCACCCTCTTTATTAAGGTGAGTCATTGCTAAATATACATGAGCCCATATTGCAGCTGCAAATCCACCAGAATTTACTTTTTGTAGTTCTTCTAAAAAAATAACCGTGTAAAAAAGATCTAAATTCATTCCACCAAATTCTTCTGGAGTGTTGAGACCAAAATACCCCATTTCTCCAAATTTCTTCCATATGAAACGCTCTATGGTACCTGTTTTTTCCCATTTTTCAATATGAGGAACTACTTCTTTCTGTAAAAAATCCTTAAAGCTAATACGAAATGCCTCGTGCTCTTCAGTAAAATACATACTGTTCATAAATTAATGTCTGTGTTTGTTGTTTGTTTATTCAGCCATCAAATATAACACTATTCTATCAAATTTTTCCAAAGGAAAACCAATGATATTTTTTAATTCTGAAATATCTTGAAGCTCTGCAACTTCATCCCTGTAATTAAATATTTTAGTAGATAAATTATAATCTATGTATGGAATTTTAAGCAATTGTTTAAATTCAATTGTATTGATATTAATTTTTTTAATAACGGGTTTTTGTAGAATTTTGAAAATTAATAATACCTTATCTGCTAATTCTTTATCTAAACCCCAAACTTCATAAAGCTGACCATCAAAAGAAAAACCTTGAAGTTTTTTTCTATAGTTTATAATTCTTTCAGATAATTCACCTCCTACTCCATCTATGGATTGAAAATCTAAAACAGTTGCTTTGTTGATATCTATGGTTTTTGGTTGTTCTTTTGGTATATTTTGATCTAATTCTTGTTCAGCGCTAGAGAAGAGTGAAGAAGTTTCTTTTTCCATTTTTTGATTTCTTTTTACAACCCAGTCTGGAAATTTAAAGTAAGGAGCAATGATATTTAATAAACTATCTGAAACTTTTGTTATTTGCTGAAATTCTTTTTTTGAATTTATAAACTTATTTTTTTTTCTAAATGCAAGCAATCTATCAATTTCATTTAAAGACATCCCTAATTGCCCTCCTTTATAATCAGATATATAATTGGGGTTGAGGGGATATATTTTTGGCTTTCTATTTTCAATTTCAATCTTCTGTAAACTGTCTATTTTTTTATGAAATACTCCTAAGTTTTTTGTGTTCATATCAATAAGTTCATCAGAAGAAAAATCACCAAAAACAATGAGACCTTGTAATGATAGTATAAGGAGGATCAAAAACAAAATCCCATTTCTTTGGCTTTTGTGATACCAGAAATGGGATTTGAATAGGTTCATAAAAAATTATTTATGCTTTGACTGTTTTTATGGCATCTGTATATCTTTTCAATTGTTTTTTAACCACTGGAAACAAAAAGTACAATCCAACCATATTTGGAAATACCATTGCAAAAATCATTGCATCTGAGAAGTCCCAAATAGATTTCATACTAGCGGCAGCTCCAATAATTACAAACATCAAAAATAATAACTTGTAAGTGATGTCTGCTTTTTTGCCTCTACCAAATAAATACTTCCAAGATTGTAATCCATAATAAGACCAAGAAATCATTGTAGAGACTGCAAATAAAACTACTGCAATTGTTAAGAATACATCAGAAAAAGGAATGTAAGTAGCAAAAGCTTTTGATGTGATTCCTGCTCCTTCGTATGCAACTCCATCAATCATTACAGCACCAGCCCCATCCCCTCCATATTGGAAAATGGTTGCTCCAGAGGCATCTCCTCCAAAGTTAAAAATTATAATGACTAAGGCAGTCATTGTACAAATTACAACGGTATCAATAAACGGCTCTAGTAATGCTACTAAACCTTCAGATGCAGAATATTTTGTTTTTACGGCTGAATGCGCAATGGACGCAGAGCCTGCTCCAGCTTCATTAGAAAATGCAGCTCTTTTAAAACCAACTAATAACACACCAATAAACCCTCCAACTCCAATAGCAGTTGGATTAAAAGCTTCTCTAAAGATTAAAGAAAATGCGTCATCAATTAAAGAGAAGTTTGCCCCTAGAATGTATAAACAAGCCAAGACATAAAGACCTGCCATAAAAGGAACTACTTTCTCTGTTACCGAAGCAATTCTTTTAATACCTCCAATTATAATAATTCCCACTAGAATTGCCAACACAACACCTATGATTGCTCCTGCTGCTGTACTTTCTAGTCCTAATAATTCTTTTAAAACAACAGTTGCTTGATTGGATTGTGCTGCGTTTCCACCACCAAAAGAACCTCCAATACAGAAAATAGCAAAAATAACTGCGGCTAATTTTCCTAACATTTCAAATCCTCTTTCTTTTAATCCTTTACTAATATAATACATGGGACCACCATAAACAGTACCATCTTCTCCAACATCCCTGTATTGGACTCCTAATGTACATTCCACAAACTTTGTAGACATTCCTAAGAATCCACATACCACCATCCAAAATGTTGCTCCTGGACCACCGAGTGCAATTGCCAATGCAACTCCTGCAATATTTCCGTTACCTACAGTACCAGAGACGGCAGTTGCTAAAGCCTGAAAGTGAGTAACCTCTCCTTCTTTGCTTTCATCTTTTATGGTATCTCGAATATCACCATCTATATCTAAATCTGAATTACCAGATACATGGCCTTCGTCTAATTTGTCATATTTCCCTCGTACTACATTGATTGCAGTTTTAAAATGAAAAATATTAGGAAATTTAAAATAAATAGTAAAAAAGGCGGCACTTGCAACTAACAAAAGTAATACAAATGGAATCTCTATAGTTTCACTTTTGTAAATAGGAAAGAAAATTACACTACTAAAGAAATCTGAAATAGGCTTGAATGCCTCATCAATTTTTTGGTCTAATCCTTTTTCTTGTGCAAACGTTAACATCGGAATTGCTAATAGCAATAATGCAATAATTTTTTTCTTCATATGAAGTAGTTGTTTAAAATTAAATTAGTAGTTCGCAATATCATAAAAAATTGATCTTTTGACAAGTTTTGTTCGTTAAAAATAATTTCTAAGTTATCTTTTCTTTAAATCTCTGTAAATCTTCTTTAAATGATTTTGGAAAGATACCCAGTTCTAGATTTGTTTTAGATAGATCAAAACCTGTTTTTGCTGGTCTCTGCGCTGTTTGTTTTAATTTTGCAGAAGAAATTGGCTTGATTAAATCTTTGTTCAAATCAAAAGCGTCAGCAATTTGATGAGCAATTTCATATACACTTAATAATTTGTTTGAAGAAATATTAAAAATTCCAATTGCTTTTTTGTCAATGACAATTTTACAAGCCATTGCCAGATCTTCTACGTAGGTTGGCATTCTATACTGATCATTGACCATAGTGATCTCTTTTTTTTCTGAAAGCATTTTACGAACCCAAAGAACAATATTATTTCTACTCATATCATACACTTTTCCATAAACTAAAATGGTTCTTAAAATTGTATAGTCAATTTTAGAAGTGGTTAAAACTTCTTCTGATTTCAATTTAGACAAACCATAGTGACTTAAAGGGTTTGGGGTGTCTGTCTCTAAATAATACCCTTTTTTTCCATCAAAAATAAAATCAGTAGACAGATGAATGATGTGCGTATCTTGAGGATAAGAAATTTCTGCCAACCATTTTACAACCTCAATATTTAAAACGTCACAAGCTAATGTATTGGTTTCACAATCATCAACTTGAGTCATTGCCGCAGTGTTTATAATAAAATCTGGATTTATTTTTATGATTTCTCTTTTCAATAACACTTTGTCTGTTATGTCTATAGAGACATATAAAAAGTCTTTCCTGCCACTTCTATTTACACCTCTTGAAAAACCAATTACCTTATATTTTTGTTTTTCTTTTAGAAGTAAATTCAATAAAGATTGACCCAACAATCCATTGCTTCCTGTAATAATTACTTTTATCATTTTAAAATAATTCTCTCAGTTTTAAAATTTGTTCTGGTCTTCCTAAAACAATTAAATGTGAGTCTTTTAATAATTTAATGTCAGATTCGGGGTTAATTACATATTCTTTTTCAGGGTTTTTATAGCCAATTACTGTACACCCTGTTTGCCTTCTTAAATCTAGATCTAAAATAGTTTTTCCTAGATACTTCATTGGCAAATCGTTTACAGCAATTTCTTCTAAATTGGCTGTAGTTTCTCCTTCTATTGTTAATCTATCTACAAACTCTATAACATCTGGAGTAGCCACTAAAGATGCCATGTGATTCCCCCCTAATTTATCTGGCATTATGATGTTGTCTGCACCTGCAATTTTTAATTTACTGTAAGAACTTTCGTTAGATGCTCTGCTTATTATTCTACAATCAGGATTTAATTGACTCGCTGTTAATACTACAAATAAATTATCTGCATCAGATGGTAATGTCGTTATTAAATTACTTGCATTTTCAATGCCTGCGTTTTGAAGAGTTTCATCTAAAGTTGCATCCCCTTGAATGTTTAAAACCCCAATAGAATCTAGACTTTCGATTGTTTCTTTACTTCTATCTACTACTACAAATTTCATGTTGTAGTTGCCTAGTTTTAAAATGGTTTGTTTTCCATTTCTTCCATAACCGCAAACAATAGTATGCCCTTTTAATTGTGCTATTTTTTTTTCCACTCTTTTTAGTTTAAAATGTTCAAATAACTTACCACTTACCAAATATTCTGAAAACGCAGAAATGGCATATCCAAAAACAGTTATACTGGTTAAAATTAGAAATATTGTAAAAACTTTCTCTTCGGGAGAGAAAGGGTGAAGTTCTCCAAAACCAACAGTTGTTACCGTAATAACTGTCATGTATAAGGCATCTACAAAATTATAATTAGAAAGCCACATATAACCAATTGTTCCCACTGCAATTATTGAAACAACGAAAGCCGGTATTTTATTAATTTTAGATTTTAAAATTTTCATAAATCAAAAACCGAACTTCTTTTTGTGTACACCATATCTTTGAGTTTTAACAAGAAAGCCATTATTAAATATATTGCAAATGACAAACCTACCGTTACAAAAGAGATATAGATAAAAAATAGTCGAACATTTGTAGCACGCATTCCTAATTTATCGGCAAATCTAGAAGACACAGCAAAACCGTGTCTTTCAAAAAAATGACGAACAGAATGGATAAATTTCATCTAATACCCTTTTAACCGCAAGATAATACAATCATCTGATTTGTTGTAAACATTTAAATCAAAAATGAATTGGATTGATTAACTTTGCATTTTTCTATTAACACCTACTTTTTTGAAAGAGCAACCATCCATAGAAATTTTCGGCGCAAGAGTTCATAATCTAAAAAATATTGATATTAAAATTCCTCGAGAAAAACTTGTAGTTATAACGGGTTTAAGTGGAAGCGGTAAATCTTCTTTGGCTTTTGATACGATCTATGCAGAGGGTCAAAGACGTTATATCGAAACATTTTCTGCCTATGCTCGTCAGTTTTTAGGTGGGTTAGAAAGACCAGATGTTGATAAAATTGATGGCCTTTCTCCTGTGATTTCAATCGAACAAAAGACAACCAATAAAAGTCCTAGATCTACGGTTGGAACCATCACAGAAATTTATGATTTTCTTCGGTTATTATTTGCAAGAGCTGCGGATGCATATTCCTATCACACTGGAGAAAAAATGGTTAGTTATTCTGACCAACAGATAAAACAACTTATTTTAAAAGATTTTGCTGATAAAAAAATAGCCGTTTTAGCGCCGTTAATTAAATCTAGAAAAGGTCATTATCGTGAGCTTTTCGAACAGATTTCTAAACAAGGGTTTGTTAGAGTACGTGTTGATGGAGAGATAAAGGAGATAGAAAAAGGCATGAAGTTAGACCGTTACAAAACCCATGATATTGAGGTTGTAATTGATAGACTAGCAGTAAACAACTCATCAGAAAAAAGATTAGAAGAAACCATAAAAACCGCCTTATACTCTGGAAATAATATCTTGATGGTTATTGATATTGAAACGAATAAAACTCGTTATTTTAGTAGAGAACTGATGTGTCCAACAACAGGAATTGCATACCCAAACCCAGAGCCAAATACATTTTCATTTAACTCGCCAAAAGGAGCATGTAACACTTGCAATGGCTTAGGAATTACTCAAGAAATAAACTTAAAAAAAGTTATCCCAGACGATGCTATATCTATAAAAAATGGCGGAATTGTTCCTCTGGGTGCACAAAAAAATAGTTGGATTTTTAAACAGCTAGAAAATATTGCAGAACGTTATAAGTTCAAATTAAGTGATCCCATAAAATCCATCCCAAAACAAGCCATAGAAATTATTTTACATGGTGGAAATGAAAAGTTTAAAATCGAGTCTAAAAGCATTGGAATTACCAGAAATTATGAGATTGATTTTGAGGGAATTATAGCTTTTATAGAAAGTCAGTACACACATGCAGAAAGCACCTCTATAAAGCGGTGGGCAAAGGGGTTTATGAATGAAGTTTCTTGCCCAAGCTGTGGTGGGAAACGATTAAAAAAAGAAGCACTTCATTTTAAAATTGTCGATAAAAATATTAGTGATTTAGCACAAATGGATGTTACTGAATTGGCTAATTGGTTTCAGAATATTGAAAAAAAATTATCTGATAGACAACTCATAATAGGCTCAGAGATTTTAAAAGAAATAAGAACTAGAATTCAATTTTTACTGGATGTTGGTTTAGATTATTTAGCCTTAGACAGAACCTCAAAATCACTTTCTGGTGGTGAAGCACAAAGAATACGTTTAGCAACTCAAATTGGTTCTCAATTAGTTGGTGTACTATATATTTTAGATGAACCAAGTATTGGTCTTCATCAGCGCGACAATCAAAAGTTAATTGATTCTCTTATAAAATTAAGAGATCTAGGAAACTCTATTTTGGTAGTAGAACATGACAAAGAGATGATTGAACATGCAGATTTTGTATTTGATATTGGTCCGGGAGCAGGAAGGCATGGAGGAAAAATTGTAAGTCAAGGAACTTTTTCAGAAATTATAAAACACAAAACATTAACTTCAGATTACCTAACAGGAAGAAAAGAAATTACAGTTCCTAAAAACCGACGAAAAGGAAATGGAAAATTCATCAAACTAAAGGGTGCCACTGGCAATAACTTAAAAAATGTTTCTGTAGCATTTCCCTTGGGAAAAATGATTTGTGTTACAGGTGTTTCTGGTAGTGGGAAATCAACATTAATCAATGAAACTTTATACCCTATTTTAAATGCTCATATCTACAGAGGTGTAAAAAAACCAATGCCTTATAAAAAAATTGAAGGGTTAGAAAATATCGATAAAGTTATAGACATAGATCAATCTCCTATTGGGAGAACTCCACGTTCCAATCCTGCGACATATACAGGTACTTTTGGTGAAATTAGAAGTTTATTTGCAAAAATGCCAGAAGCTGCTATTCGGGGTTATAAACCAGGAAGATTCTCATTTAATGTAAAAGGCGGACGTTGTGAAACTTGCCAAGGAGGTGGAGTTCGTGTGATTGAAATGAATTTTTTGCCTGATGTGCATGTAGAATGTGAAACCTGTCAAGGAAAACGTTTTAATAGAGAAACCTTAGAAATCCGTTACAAAGGAAAATCAATTTCTGATGTTTTAAATATGACCATTGAGGATGCAACAGACTTCTTTAAAATGATTCCTAAAATTCACAGAAAATTAAAAACAATCAAAGATGTTGGTTTAGGGTACATTACACTTGGTCAACAATCTACTACACTTTCTGGTGGAGAAGCACAGCGAATAAAACTAGCTTCCGAACTTTCTAAAAGAGATACAGGAAACACTTTTTATATTTTAGACGAACCCACAACAGGACTTCATTTTGAAGACATTAGAGTTTTAATGGATGTTCTCAATAAACTTGCCAATAAAGGGAACACTGTTTTAATTATTGAGCACAACCTAGACGTTATAAAACTTGCAGATTACATAATTGATGTTGGTATGGAGGGCGGTAAAAAAGGTGGTAAAATTCTATGTACTGGAACTCCAGAAGAAATTGCTAAACATAAAACCAGTTATACTGCAAAGTTTTTGAAAAAAGAGTTAATTTAGCAGATGTTTGTTATTTCAAATAAAAAAAATAAAAAAAATATGATGTCTAATGATAGAAAAATTAAAGAAAAACTTCAACCAAAAACTTGGAATGAAATAAAAACGAACGATTCTTGGGCCATTTTTAAAATTATGGCAGAATTTGTAGAGGGATATGAAAAGTTGAGTAAAATTGGTCCTTGTGTCTCTATCTTTGGTTCAGCAAGAACAAAGCCAGATGAACCTTTTTATAAATTAGCAGAAGAAGTTGCATTTAAATTAACCCAAAATGGATATGGAGTAATTACTGGTGGTGGACCAGGAATCATGGAAGCTGGTAATAAAGGTGCTTTTAAAGGAAAAGGAACTTCCGTAGGCTTAAATATTGAATTGCCCTTTGAACAACATGACAATCCTTGGATTGATAAAGACAAAAACCTAGAATTCGATTATTTCTTTGTTCGTAAGGTTATGTTTGTAAAATACTCACAAGGATTTATTGTAATGCCCGGTGGTTTTGGAACTTTAGATGAATTATTTGAAGCAATCACTTTAATTCAAACAAAGAAAATTGGACGTTTTCCAATTATTTTGGTGGGTAAGAAGTTTTGGAGTGGTTTAATAGATTGGATTAAAAGTACTCTTTTAGAAGAGGGAAATATTAGTGAAAAAGATTTAAAATTATTTAGAGTTGTTGATACCGCAGATGAAGCTATTGAGCACTTAAATAAATTTTACTCTAAATATAGTTTGAAACCAAACTTCTAAAGTATTCTAGAGGTCATCACAAAAAATAATACTTTTTTATGCTAGTTTGTTCATTCGATTTTTAAGAATAAACTAGTATAAAAAATCAAATAAGTCATCAAAAATGATAGTGCCAGTTTTTAAAAAATTACTCCTTAAAAAAGATTGGTTCATATAAATAATACAATTTTATAAAAATCTAGTTGAAAAAGCATCTAAAAATAGGATATCTATTCATTCTCTTTACACTTGTTGCAAATGCTCAAGAAAACTCGATTTCAATAAAATCATTTTTAAATACCGAAACAGATGAATTATTCATTCAACAAGAAATAATTTTCCATAATACCTCAGATAGCACTTTTACAAAAATATATTTACACAATTGGCCAAATAGTTTTAGAGACAGAAAAACCCCTTTATCTAAAAGGTTTGTAGAAGATTTTAAAAGGGATTTATATTTTGCAAACAAAGAGGAATTAGGTTTTTCTTCAATAAAAAACATTTCTGTAGATTTTAAAAATACAACTTTTTTGGAGCTAAAAGATCATGCAGACATTATGGAAGTTCGTCTTAACGAACCTCTTATTTCTGGGGATAGCATTACAATTTCATCTACTTATTCCGTTAAAATTCCAGATGCAAAATTCACTGGATATGGTAAAACATCAAACGGATATCACTTGCGTTTTTGGCATTTAATACCAGCTGTTTTTGATGGTGAATGGCAATTAATGAGTAATTTAAATACCGATGATTTGTATCAAAAAGAAACAGATTACATCATCGATATTCAAATACCAAAAGAGTATATTCTTGAAAGTAATTTGTATCAATACGAAATGAAAGAAGAAAAGAATAGGTATTACTTAGTTGGTAAAAAAAATATAGACATCATATTAAGTATCAACAAAAAAAAGCAACTACAAACATTTAAAACAGATTATTTAGCTGTACATACAGATGTTATCAGTAAAGAATTAAATTACAAGCTCACTACAGATATTTTAAATAGAGAATTGGAATTTATAAAAAAATATTTGGGGCAATATCCGCATAAAGAAATTTATGTTGATAAAATTACACAAAGAAAAAATCCTATTTACGGTTTAAATCAGTTACCAAAATTCTTGAGCCCGTTTTCTGATGTTTTCGAATGGGACTTAACAATGTTCAAGGCTATTACCAAGAAATATATAGAAAGTACTTTACTTCTAAACAAGAGAAAAGACTATTGGCTAATTGACGGTTTACAAAGTTATCTCATGATGGAATACGTTCAGAAATTTTATCCTGAAGTTAAATTATTTGGAAAAGTTTCTAGTATTTGGGGGATAAGAAATTTCAATTTTGCAAAATTAGAGTTTAACGACAAATACCCATTTTTTTATCAATTTAGTGCTAGAAAATTTTTAGATCAATCTTTAAAAACTTCTTCTGACTCTTTATCAAATTTTAATAGAAAAATTGTAAACAAATACAAAGCTGGTCTTGGCTTACGATATTTAAAGGGATATCTTGGAGATCGTATTTTAAATCAAACAATTAAGGAATTTTATCAAAAAAACAAACTTAAAATCATAAAGAGTAGCGATTTTGAAAAACTACTATCAAAAAAAACAGATTTAGATGTCTCGTGGTTTTTTGAGAGCTACTTAAAAACAAATAAAAAAATAGATTATACAATTGATAAAGTAATAAGAGTAAGAGATAGCTTAGAGATTACCATTGAAAACAAAAGAGATATCACCGCACCTGTAGCTTTGTATGGTGTAAAAGACAAAAAAATTAAATTTAAAAAATGGATAACCAATGTAGATAGTACAAAAATAGTTACCATTAAAAAAGGTGATTTTGATAGATTGTCTTTAAATTATGAAAACTTATACCCAGAATACAATACGCTTGACAATTGGAAACCCATTGATAATAAATTGTTAAATAAACCATTAAAATTTACCTTTATCAAGGACATAGAAGATCCATATTACAATCAACTATTTTATCAACCAGAAGTTCAATATAACTTTTATGATGGTCTAATTCTAGGTGTTCAACTCCATAACAAACCTTTATTAAAAAGAAATTTAGAGTTTATATTAGTACCATCTTATGCTACAAAAAGTAATTCTTTAACAGGTCGTTTCTCTGTTGTTTATAATCAATTTTTTGAAAACTCAAGTATCTACAAGATAAAATATGGAGTTTCTGGGGCCAACCTTCATTATGCACCAGATTTATCTTACAAATCATTTATACCTTATATTAGTTTAGCCTTTAGAAGGAAATCTTTACGGGAAGCAAGTTCAAAAATGATAACCGCTAAAATTGTTAATATAGACAAAGAAGTTTTGCCAATAAATAGCAATCCAGAACAAGATAACTATAGTGTTTTTAACTTACAATACAGATACAATAAAGCTAATATTATAAGAGAATTTGGATACAATTTAAGTACTGAATTTGCTGAAAATTTTTCTAAAATTTCTTTTGATCTCAGGTACAGAGAACTCATTAGTAAAAATTCTCAAGTAGATTTTAGAGTATTTGCTGGTGCTTTTATGAACAATAAAACTTCTGGAGATTATTTTAGTTTTGGTTTAGATAGAAGTAACGATTATCTTTTTCAGCTCAACTACTACGGACGTTCCGAAAGCTCAGGATTTTTCAGTCAACAATTTATCAATACAGAGGGAGGTTTTAAATCTGTTTTATCCACAAGATTTGCAAATCAATATATGCTTTCTGCAAATACTAGTATTGGTATTTGGCGTTGGTTACAGTTGTATAATGATGTAGCTTTTTTAAAAAACAAAGGTCAAACTATCTTTTTTGGCTACGAAAACGGAATACGCCTTAACTTTGTTCCAAATATTCTTGAAGTATATTTCCCCCTCTATTCTAACAATGGCTGGGAAGTATCACAAAAAGCATATTCAGAAAAAATTAGATTTACAATTACTGCTGATATAACTTCTATTTACAATTTTGTAAGACGAGGTTTTTTGTAGTATTCGTATTTTTTAACACTTATTCATCAATTTATTTACGATTAAATCAATAAATTGAATGATTTTTAAAATTGAATGAAATTTTATATATTTGCAATTCTCATTAAAAAAAATTAATATGCCGCAAAAAACTCTCACCTCTCACAAACAAGAACTTTCTTTTAAAGATTTTAAAGCTGAAGTTTTAAACGACTATAAAATAGCTAAAATTAGTAGAGAATGTAGTTTGTTGGGAAGAAGAGAAGTTTTAACGGGAAAAGCAAAATTTGGAATTTTTGGTGGTGGAAAAGAAGTTCCACAATTAGCCATGGCAAAAGCTTTTAAAAATGGGGATTTTAGGTCTGGTTACTACAGAGACCAAACTTTTATGATGGCAATTGGCGAGTTAACAGCTCAACAATTTTTTTCTGGTTTGTATGCACACGCAGATATTACCATAGAGCCAATGTCTGCAGGAAGGCAAATGGGTGGGCATTTTGCAACTCATAGTTTACACGAAGATGGAAATTGGAAAAACTTAACTACTCAAAAAAATTCTTCGGCTGATATTTCTCCAACAGCCGGTCAAATGCCACGATTATTGGGTTTAGCGCAAGCGTCCAAAATATATAGAACAGAAAAAGGATTGTCCAATCATACTAATTTTTCTAAAAACGGGAATGAAGTTGCTTGGGGTACAATTGGGAACGCAAGCACAAGTGAAGGCTTATTTTTTGAAACAATAAATGCCGCAGGAGTTTTACAAGTTCCAATGGTAATTAATGTTTGGGATGATGAATACGGCATTTCTGTTCACGCCAAACATCAAACAACAAAAGAAAGTATTTCTGAAATATTAAAAGGATTTCAGAGAGATGACCACCAAAAAGGGTATGAAATATTTGTTGTAAATGGTTGGGATTATGTTCAACTTGTAGACATCTATAACAAAGCCTCTAAAATTGCAAGAGATGAACATGTTCCTGTTTTAATTCATGTGAAAGAATTAACGCAACCTCAAGGACATTCTACCTCTGGTTCTCATGAGCGATATAAAGACAGTGAAAGACTACAATGGGAAAAAGATTTTGATTGTATTGCAAAAATGCGTCAATGGATTTTAGAATTTGAATTAGAAACTGAAAGTGGAGAAACCCTGCGTTTTGTAGATTCTGAAGAAGAAATAATTCTACTAGAAAAAGAAGCAAAAAAGGAAGTAAGCGCAGCGAAAAGAAATGCCTGGAATGCTTACAAAAATGAAATTAAAGCCGAAGTTGTAATTGCCGCTCAATTACTAGAAAAAGTAGCAGCGAAAAGTAGCAATGCTGCATTCATTACAAAATATAAAACCGATTTACTCTCCATTCCAGATCCTATTAGAAAAGATATTTTAATAGCAACTAGAAAGGCCTTACGGTATCTAAAAGATGAAAATTTTGCAGAAAAAATTGAACTTCAAAACTTTATTAAGGCAACAATAGAAAACGCTTCCGAAAAATATTCATCACATTTATTAAGTGAAACGGATTTAAAAACTACCAACATTTTTGAGAAAAAACCCAGTTATGCAGCAGAAAAGAATTTAGTTGATGCTCGTGTAATAATGAGAGATAATTTTGATGCTATATTAAAAAAGCATCCAGAAACTTTAATTTTTGGTGAAGACGCTGGATATATTGGAGATGTAAATCAAGGTTTAGAAGGGTTACAAGAAAAGTATGGAGATATTAGAATTTCTGATACAGGAATTAGAGAAGCAACCATAATTGGGCAAGGAATTGGAATGGCAATGCGTGGTTTAAGACCTATAGCAGAAATACAATATTTAGATTATTTATTGTACGCTCTACAAATTATGAGCGATGATCTGGCCACACTTCGATACAGAACTTTTGGCAAACAAAAAGCACCATTAATTATTAGAACTCGTGGTCATCGATTGGAAGGAATCTGGCATGCAGGGTCTCCAATGGGAGGAATTATAAACAACATACGAGGAATCCATGTTTTAGTTCCTAGAAACATGACAAAAGCGGCAGGTTTTTATAACACGTTATTAGAAGGAGATGATCCTGCTTTGGTTGTAGAATGCTTAAACGGCTATCGTTTAAAAGAAGAATTACCAACAAACTTAGGAGAATTTAAAACACCTATTGGTGTTGTAGAAACGGTAAAGGAAGGAACAGATATTACTGTTATTTCATACGGATCTACACTAAGAATAGTTGAAGAAGCTGCAAAGGATTTAACACAGGTTGGTATTGAAATCGAAATGATTGATGCACAAAGTTTATTACCGTTTGATTTAAATCACGATTGTGTAAAGAGTTTGGCTAAAACAAATAAATTATTAATTGTAGATGAAGATGTTCCTGGTGGTGCCTCTGCTTATATTCTACAAGAAGTTTTGGAAAAACAAAACGGATATCAATATTTAGATAGCAAACCAGCAACATTAGCTGCCAAACCTCACAGACCTGCTTACGGAACAGATGGTGATTATTTTTCTAAACCTTCCGCAGAAGATGTTTTTGAAAAAGTATATGCAATTATGCATGAAGAAAATCCGAATAAATTTAAGAGTTTATATTAAACAAAAAAATTAAATTTAATTTTTTGTTTTTGCTCATAATGTTAAAGTTATATAATCTTTATATAAAGAGAAGCAAACTTAGAATATATAATAAATAAGGCTTTGCCTCTCATATAGAGTACTAAGCTTTTACAAATAGTATTCAGCTGTTGTTTTTCTTTTTTGCTACCAAAGAATAAACCATTGGAATCTTATCTTCTAAATGTTCAATCCTATATTTTCCTAATTCGAATTCTATAGTCTTATTAAAACAGTCATAGGGAGAATAATCATATTCATTGAAATGACTCACCTCTAACCCATTATTAACTAGACTGTTAAAAACTTCACTTAAACCATGATTCCACACTACATATTCTTGTGTTATGTCTGCATTTTTATCTGCATATGTTCCATTTTCAGATGCTACAATTGCACCTGAATTAAAATATCTATGTTCAATTTTTTCAAAGTTATCGTCAAACATCCAAACTACCGGATGAAATTCTGCAAACACAAATTGTCCATTCGGTTTTAAGAACTTAGAAACAATTTTTGCCCATTTGTGTAAGTCAGGTAACCAACCTATTGTTCCATAACTTGTAAATACGATGTCAAACTGTTTGTCTAAGTAATTTGGCAAATCATAAATATCACAACAAATAAAAGTTGCATTCGAGTTTGTGTTTCTAGCAATTTGCCTGGCATTTTCGATGGCTTTGTTTGATAAATCCACACCAATAACTTCTGCACCAAGCCGACTTAAAGAAATTGTATCTTGTCCAAAATGACATTGTAGGTGCAAAATCTTTTTGCCTTTTATATCTCCAAGTAATTCTAACTCAATACTTTTTAATGAATTCTTGCCTTTTATAAAATTTTCCATGTCATAAAATTCAGATTTCAAATGTGTATCTGTTCTATTATTCCAAGATTGGCGGTTAATTTCTATGTAATTATTATGTTTGCTCATTTTAATTATGTTTTTTTCATTTTAAAAACTCAATTTAGTATCACTACAATAAAATAAAAATACAACTGATAAAAATCCACTTCAGTAATACAAATGTAATTGAACGCTTTCTCATTAATTCATGGAGGTTAAAAAATCATTTTTTATGAACATTAAAGCACCAAAGTTCATTGCACAAGAATGGCATTTATAATGCAGTGATTTGAATAAAATTTTATATACGTTCACACTCTTTTTTTTGTAAATCTATAAAAAATATTTTATTAAATATTGATGAATCTGTTTATAAAGAACAAATATTGCGGTATCAAAATAGACCGTTGTTCAGTGTATTAAGTACCAATAGATTGGAAAGAATGATAACTGCAGAAATAACACAAACTAGCTTCTATTCTGCTTCGGATATGGTTAGAGATCTTAGAAAAGGTATTTTTTCTGAAGTAAATTCAGATATTCATGTCATTTCTAGAGGAAAATTAGAAGTCTTAAAATATGAAATAAATCTCGCTAGTAAAAGAGCAATCAGTAGAATTACCAAATACTATTACAAAGATTGTTTGGCTAAAATAGATGAAGTTAAAAATCCAAAAAAATCATCTTAACTTCTTAACAATGCATTTCCTATTGCGCAATCTAAACAACGTTTAGGTGCGCAATAATTATTTTTGAGTTCTAATAACGCTTGAGTTTCAAAAGCATTTTTAGCATTAATTTTTAATTCTGAAAACTTTAAAATAATAGTATTTTTTTCTGGTTTTATTTGCTGAATTAACCGTAGTATCTGTTGTTCATCTACCTCACCTCTACTCTTTTGATATACAAATTTTAGAGGGATAATAGTATTTATCAATAGCAAATCTATAAATGATTTTGTGAGCCTTTTAGTTGAATTTTTTGACTTATTTGTAAAGGTATAATGTGTTTTCCAAAAAGTATTTACCTCAACAGAAAAAAGTGTATAAAAATCATCTAGCTTTTCAAGTGTAATTAGTTTAGAAAAAAAATTTTGTTGATTTGAAAACAAAGCCACTAATTGCGCAATTCTAATAGTAGGAAAATTAGTTGGTCGCATTCTAAAAAAAGAAAACCGCTTGTTTGCAATAGAGTGTAAATTATATTTGTGTTTTAAAAATGCATATTCTTTTTTAAGCAAAAGAAAATATTCGCTTTGCAAATCATCTTCAAAAAATCCAGCTTGACCAAAAAATAAAGCAGATAACTTTTGTGGGTCAAATTGTTCTTTTTGTATGATAGAAAAATCAATAGATTTTGCCAATTGCAAAAATACTTCTCCATTTACTTTTAATCCAAAATTCTTTGCTAATAACTGGAACAAAACCGCTTCATAATTACTATTTGAGGCATTTAATAGCGAATTGATTGTATTTGATTTATGCGCTAAGCGCTCAAAAAATAATCGCTCTTTCCAATTAGAAAAAATAAAAGAATTGACAGCATGTATTTGATGCTGACAAGGAATCCAACGAGGCTGAACAGAGAGTAAATTTTTGTAATTTTTAATCAAATTTTTATCAACCAAATTTTTCAATATCAAGGTAGGAATTGGTTTGTTATTCTTCATAAAAACATCTACATCATGTTCCCATACAACATGTAAAATAACAGCGTCGTAATTAGAATCAACCTCATGATTATGCACATACCAATCAGAAGATTTTACGTGAATTTCTATATTCCCAAACCAATACTGATCATCAATTTTCAATTGAGCATTTAAAAAGTCAGGTCCAGAATTATTATTATAGTATCCATTTTTAACAATAACAAGACTTTCATTTGAAGAACTTTGAAGGTTATCAATAGAAAATAAGTTGTATTTCCATATATAATGTAAAAACTTTTCTTTCATTATTTTTTGTTTTAAAAATACAACATAATATTGATAGTTCTATAAGTTTTAATAATACGTTTCATTCAATTATTGATAAAAAATCAATTATTTTTGCAACTCAAAATTACATATGATGAATACCATAGATAGTTTAAAGTGGCGCTATGCTACTAAAAAATTCGACCTAAATAGATCCCTTACAAAATCACAAATACATATTCTTAAAGAAGCTTTTAATTTAACCGCTACCTCTTATGGCTTGCAACCAATCTCTCTACTCATTGTTGAAAATAAAGAAATTCAAAAACAATTAGTAGAACATTCTTGGAATCAAGAACAAGTGTTACAAGCACCCCATCTTTTGGTTATCTGCGTCCCAAAAAAATACAAGAAAAGTGAAGTAGAAAATTACTTTGATTTAGTTAAAAAAATTAGAAATACTCCAGAAGATATTATAAATCCTTTTAAAGAATTTTTACTAGATGATATTTCTAAAAAGAACCAAGAAGAATTATATCTATGGAATAAAAATCAGGCATATTTAGCAATGGGAAACCTTTTAACCGTCTGTGCTATAGAACAAATAGATTCTTGCCCAATGGAAGGATTTGTTCCAGACAAGTATGATGAAATTTTAAATTTAAAAAAATACAATTTAACCTCAGTTTTAGCTTTACCTGTTGGTTATAGAGCTAAAGATTGCCATATGAAAGATTTAGAAAAAGTTCGAAAAAAGACACAAGATTGTGTCATTGAAATCTCTTAACTTTACAGTATAATTTTTAAAATATTCACTATGAATTTAGACGTAAGAAACCTTGAACCAAAAGTAGTTTGGAATCATTTTGCTGATTTAAACGCCATTCCTCGTCCATCAAAAAAAGAAGAACGCATCATTGAATTTGCCGTAAATTTTGGAAAAAATCTTGGTCTAGAAACTTTTACCGATACAGTTGGTAACGTTATCATTAGAAAACCAGCAACTGCTGGAATGGAAGATAGAAAAACAGTTGTAATGCAAGGCCATTTAGATATGGTGCATCAAAAAAATTCTGATACAAATTTTGATTTTGACAAAGAGGGAATTAAAATGTTTGTTGAAGGTGATTGGGTCAAAGCAAAAGGAACAACCTTAGGTGCAGATAATGGTTTAGGTGTTGCAGCAATTATGGCAGTTTTATCTTCCACAAAAATATCCCATCCTGCAATTGAAGCCCTTTTTACCATAGATGAAGAAACCGGAATGACCGGCGCAATGGGTTTAGAGGGTGATATTTTAAAAGGTGATATTCTTTTAAATCTTGATACTGAAGAAGATGATGAAATTGGCATAGGATGTGCAGGAGGTATAGACATTACCGCAAGAAGGAAATATAATGAAGAAAACAGTCCAGCAAATACAACAGCCTTTTCAATTTCTGTAACAGGATTAAATGGTGGGCATTCTGGAATGGATATTATAAAAGGCTTAGGCAATGCCAATAAAATTATGAACCGTATTTTATTTGATGGGTTTACTAATTTTGGTTTGCGTATTTCTGAAATAAATGGTGGAAGTTTGCGAAATGCGATTCCACGTGAAAGTTTTTCTGTTGTTACGATAGCTACCATTTCTAAAGAATCTTTCTTATTTGAAACACATCAACGTATCAATACTATTAAAAAAGAGTTTTTAACAGTAGAGCCAAATCTTTCTATTGAAATAAATGAAGTTTTAGCGCCAAAAAAAGTGATGGATCTCAATGCACAAAAAGACCTTATAAAATCTGTTTACGCCGCATTAAATGGAGTTTACAGAATGAGTCCAGATGTTGAAGGATTGGTTGAAACTTCCAACAATATAGCAAGAATTATTGTTAAAAATGGTGCTATTAAAATTGGCTGCCTAACACGTTCTTCCTCTGAAACAACTAAATTAGATTTAGCAAATTCTTTACGTTCAGTTTTTGAATTGGCAAATTTTGAAGTCGAGTTTTCAGGCACGTATCCTGGTTGGCAACCCAATATGAATTCAGAAATTCTAGAGATTGTTGCAAATCTTTACGAACAATTACATGGCGAGAAAGCAAACGTTGCTGCTTGTCATGCTGGTTTAGAATGTGGAATTTTAGGACAAAATTACCCAAAAATGGATATGGTTTCATTTGGCCCAAATATTAAAGGAGCACATTCTCCAGATGAGAGAGCACAAATTTCATCTACACAAAAATTTTGGAAATTTGTGATAGAAATCTTAAAGAATATTCCAAAAAAATAAGAATTATCACAAAATTCAAAACCAAAATGTACAGCCCTACTTTTTGCTTCGAGTTTTGTTTAAAAAACCTCAACAAATAAATGCAAAGTATTAATAAACAGATAGTTACATATTTAAACCTTTGTTAACATCTTTAGGTTTCAACAAAGAGAATAAATTGTACTTTTACTATTTAAAAATCATTTGATTTTAATGGGAAAAATAATTGCAATAGCAAATCAAAAAGGTGGAGTTGGTAAAACAACGACCACAATAAACCTTGCAGCCTCTTTAGGTGTTTTAGAAAATAAAGTACTACTTATTGATGCAGATCCACAGGCAAATGCTTCTTCTGGTTTGGGAGTAAATGTTGAAGAAGTTACACTTGGAACCTACCAAGTTTTAGAACATACCATACCCGCAAAAGATGCTATTCTAAAAACCTCCTCACCAAACCTAGACATTATTCCAGCACATATAGATTTGGTTGCTATCGAAATAGAATTGATAGATAAGCAGGATAGAGAATATATGTTAAAAAGAGCGCTAGCTGATTTAAAAAATGAATATGACTATATTTTAATTGATTGTGCTCCCTCTTTAGGTTTAATTACTTTAAATTCTTTGGTTGCAGCAGATTCAGTAATTATTCCAATTCAATGTGAATATTTTGCTTTAGAAGGTTTGGGAAAACTACTAAATACCATAAAAAGTATCCAAAGAATTCACAATCCCAAATTAGATATTGAAGGCTTATTATTAACCATGTTCGATTCTCGATTACGTCTTTCTAATCAGGTAGTTGAAGAAGTGAGAAAACATTTTTCTAGCATGGTTTTTGATACTATAATTAGAAGAAATACACGTTTAGGTGAAGCTCCAAGTTATGGAGAAAGTATTATTGCCTATGATGCCACTAGTAAAGGAGCAATAAATTACTTAAATTTAGCAAATGAATTTATAAAGAAAAACGCATAAAATGGCAAAAGCAACAAAAAAACAAGCTTTAGGAAGAGGGTTATCTGCGTTACTAAAAGATTCTTCAGACATAATTTCTGTTTCTGACAAAGATTCAGACAAAGTTGTAGGAAATATTATAGAAATTGAACTGAGTTTAATTGACGTAAACCCATATCAACCAAGAACTTATTTTGATGAAGAATCGTTAAGAGAATTAGCCAGTTCAATTAAAGAACTAGGGGTTATTCAACCAATTACGGTTCGAAAATTAGAAGGCAATAAATTTCAATTGGTCTCTGGAGAACGTCGCTTCAGGGCTTCAAAATTAATAGGAAATTCAACAGTACCCGCATATATTAGATTGGCCAATGACCAAGAAATGCTGGAAATGGCTCTGGTTGAAAACATACAACGTAAAAATTTAGACCCCATTGAAGTTGCGCTGTCTTATCAGCGTTTAATCGATGAAATTAAATTAACACAAGAAGAATTAAGTATCAGAGTTGGTAAAAAACGTTCTACTGTAACTAATTATTTACGTTTATTAAAACTAGATCCGATTCTACAAACAGGAATGCGAGATGGGTTTATTTCTATGGGTCATGGACGCGCAATTATCAATGTAGTGAGTTCTGAAGATCAATTAAATATTTACGAAAAAATACTTCGTGAAAAATTATCTGTAAGACAAACAGAAGAATTGGTAAAAAGTTTAAAAACAGGTACTATTGTCAAACCAAAAAAGAAACAGCTTCCAAAGTTTGTTAAAGAAAGTCTAAAAGATATTAGTGAATACTTTGGTCATAAAATAGACGTTACTGTGAATAGCAATGGAAAGGGAAAACTCTCCATACCATTTCATTCTAAAGAAGATTTTAATCGCATTAAAAATTTATTAAAATAAGTGGTTTTTAAAAAAATCATACTTGCTTTATTTCTTACATTTTTTTCAATGTTTACCTTTGCACAGAAAGATTCTGTGAAAGTAAAAAATCTTAAAACAAAAAAAAAAAATAATATTACACAAGGAGTTTATAATCCTCTAGCGCCCTCTAAAGCAGCCTTTTATTCTGCAATTTTTCCGGGAATGGGGCAAGTGTACAATAAGAAATACTGGAAGGCTCCCATAGTTTGGGGGGCATTAGCAATACCTACTTATTATTATTTAACCAATAACAGCGAATACAAACGCTATAGAACTGCTTTTAAATTAAGAAAAATTGGTGCACAAGATGAGTTTACAGATGCTAATGGAAATGAATTGATTTCTCTAGCAGGTTTAGAAAGTGCGCAAAAGCAATTAAGACAAAATAGAGATTTATCGCTGCTATCTGGTATTATAATTTACGTTTTACAAATTGTAGAAGCAAGTGTTAATGCACACCTACTTCAGTTTAATACTGATGATAACCTATCCTTTACACCCACTGTAATTCCAGACCCAATTCAAATTGATGCCCCTACTGTGGGTTTAACTATTAAATATTCTTTTTAAAATGAAAATCGCTTTACTTGGTTATGGTAGAATGGGAAAAGAAATTGAAAAAATTGCTTTAAAACGTGGTCATGTTATTGTTATTAAAAAAGAGAGGGATGAGGAATATCCTATTTCTATGGCTGATATCGCTATCGATTTTAGCGTTCCCTCTGCTGCTTTTAATAATATCTCTAATTGTTTTAATAATAATGTTCCTGTTGTTTCTGGAACAACAGGTTGGTTAGAAAAATATGACGAGGCCGTTAACTTATGCAATCAAAAAAATGGTGCTTTTATATATGCTTCAAATTTTAGCTTGGGTGTAAATATTTTTTTTGAACTGAACAATCAATTAGCCAAAATGATGAATACTTTAGAAGATTACAATATCTCTATGGAAGAAATTCATCACATAAAAAAATTAGATGCTCCAAGCGGAACAGCAATTACTTTGGCAGAAGGAATTATAAATAATTCTTCAAAAAAAGATTGGGTATTGAATCAAAGCACATCAATCGAAAAGATACCAATTACAGTAAAAAGAATTCCGGAAGTACCAGGAACTCATAGCATTTCTTATACTTCAGAAGTTGATACCATAGATATTAAACACATTGCACATAGTAGAAAAGGATTTGCTCTAGGAGCCGTTATTGCAGCAGAATGGTTAGTCAATAAAAAAGGTGTTTTCTCTATGAAAGATGTGTTAAACATTGGTTAAAATTTATAACAAAACAGAACAAAAAGATTATTATTGAAAAGAATTTACCCACCTGCCAGATAAAGGTGGCTTTAAAATTAGAAAGTAAAAGGTATCGACAGCGTTGAACCTAACCAAAATATAAAATTATGACATTTACAGAATGGTTTATTTTTTTCATAATTCTTCAAGTTATACACTTTTTAGGAACTTGGAAATTATACTTAAAATCAGGAAGAAAAGCCTGGGAGGCAGCAATTCCTATATACAATGCTATTATTTTAATGAAAATAATTAACCGACCAAAATGGTGGGTTGTTTTGCTTTTTATCCCTATTGTAAACTTATTAATGTTTCCAGTTATCTGGATAGAAACGATAAGAACTTTTGGTTTTTACAAAAAGTTGGATTCACTTTTAGTAATTGTTACTTTAGGTCTCTACATTTTTTACATTAATTACGCTACCAATCCAACATTTAATGAGAATAGAGGATTAAAGCCGAGATCTGAACTAGGAGAATGGGTCAGTTCTATTTCCTTTGCAATTATTGCTGCAACCTTGGTCCATACCTATTTTATGCAACCTTTTACCATTCCAACTTCTTCTTTAGAGAAGTCTTTATTAGTTGGTGATTATTTATTTGTAAGTAAGTTTCATTATGGTGCAAGAGTTCCTTCTACGGTAGTCGCTGCACCAATGGTGCATGATTCAATTCCCTTTACAGGAATTGCTTCCTATTTAAACAAGCCACAATTACCTTATATGCGAATACCAGGAGTCCAAAAAATTAAAAACAACGATATTGTATGTTTTAATTGGCCTGCAGATTCTTTAAAAACAATGTGGGGAGATACTTCCGGAAAATACACTTATAAACCTGTTGATAAAAAGACCAATTATGTAAAACGCTGTGTTGCCATTGCAGGAGATTCTCTAGAATTAAGAGACGGTTTTGTGTATATTAACGGAAAGAAAAATACCTTACCTTACAGGGCAAAAATTCAATTTTTTCATAAAATATATTCCTCAAAAGGATTGTCTTCAAATAAACTTTTACGATACACACAAAAAGAATTTGAAAGAAAATTTATTGTCAATTTTAAAAATCAAGAAGAATTTAAAAATGTGACAAAATATATTGGAGGGTTGAATAGAATTTCAGGAAATAAGTATGAAATTACAACTACAAATTATCAAGAATTAAAAAAGGTAACAGATTACTTTAGAACTAGTTTAACCGAAGTAAAAACGAAAGTAAGAGACGTTAATTTAACCTTAGCTCTTGCAGAAAAATTAAGAAAAGATTCCGATGTAGATAGTGTAATTAAGGTTGTACACAAAGCTGACAACGCTATTTTTCCACATATAGAAAGTAATCAATGGAGTCAAGACAATTTTGGTCCAATTTATATTCCTAAAAAAGGAGCAACTGTAAAAATTGACACTAAAACTTTACCTTATTATGAGCAAATCATCAAAAATTATGAAAACAATAATTTGGTTGTAAATAATGATGATATTTATATCAATGGTAAAAAAGCTGATTCTTATACATTCAAACAAGATTATTATTGGTTGATGGGAGACAATAGACATAATTCTCTGGACGCTCGCTATTGGGGCTATGTTCCTTTTGATCATGTGCTAGGAAAACCAGTTATGGTTTGGTTTAGCTGGGATGCAAATGCATCAACATTTATGGAAAAAATAAAATCTATTCGTTGGGATAGAATGTTTACTACCGTTCATGGAGATGGGGAACCTGTTTCTTACAGGTATTTGGTTCTAGTTCTTATCTTATTGTATTTTGTATACAGTTTTTATAGAGGACGCAAGAAGAAGTCTGCCTAAGCTTTTTTTTAGATGTCTTTATTTATTCCAACATACTTCTCTCCTATTTCTCAATATTCAGAACTTATAAAATCAAAAGAAGTTATTTTTGAAATGGAAGATAATTTTCAAAAGCAGAGCTATAGAAATAGATGTTATATCTACAACGCTAATGGAAAACAACTTCTTAACATTCCTATAAAGCATAAAGAGAAGACCAAAAGAAAAAAGACAAAAGACACCTTAGTTGAGAATGATTTTCCTTGGCAAAGTCAACATTTAAAATCTCTACAAGTAGCCTATAGGTCATCACCTTTTTATGAATTTTATGAAGATGATATTCTTCCTATTTTAACTACAAAATATAAATATTTACACGATGTAAATATAGATACTTTCTTTTTTGTTAGTTCTGCCCTACAAATAGCTACTGATTTTACCAAAACAAAAGAGTATATTCTGGAAATTGAAAAAGATCACAGAAGTCTGGCAAACATAAAAAATGACCCCATAAAAACAGAGAAAAAATACACTCAAATGTTTGATGAAAAGCATGGTTTTATTCCAAATTTATCAATTTTAGATTTACTTTTTATGGAAGGGCCAAATGCAATAAGCTATTTATAAAAAAATTACTAACTTTATAGTTCAATAATTATATCTTCTACATGAAGAAATAACTATTTTTTAATGGAATTTTTAATCAACTTTATTAGTGATTTTTCTCATTTACCTCAAAAATCTATTGATAGGTTTATAGCGTTAATTACGCTACAAGAATTCAAAAAAAAAGATGCTATTGCTCTAATAGGAGAGGTTCCTGAAAATTTCTTTATTCTTAAATCTGGTGTTGTAAGGTCTTTTTATGTTGATGAAAATGGGAAAGAATATATCAGAAATTTATTTACTCCAATCAGAACAACTGGAGCATTGTCTGCTTTGATTTTAGAGAAACCATCAAGATTATCCTATGATTGTTTAACAGATTGTGAGGTATATGCTATCAATTTTAAAAAGTTTAAAGCCCTTACAAAGTCAGATAAAAATATAGCTGTTTTGTATGCAAATGTTCTAGAGAACATCTTTTTGATTTTAGAGTCAAAAATCTATGATTTGTCTGTTTTAAATGCTACTGATAGATATTTAAAATTAAAGAAACAAATGCCAGGCATTGAAAACTTAATTCCGCAATACTATATTGCTTCATATTTAAATATTACTCCAGTTCAATTAAGTCGAATTAGAAAAGAATTATATTCAAAATAACTAATTTTGCTTAACATATGTTAAGTTGTAATGAATACAAAAAAAGTATCTTTGTAGAGGTATTACTCCCCCAATTTATTGTTATACCAACAATTACAAAAAGGCTTATCAAAATAATAAGCCTTTTTCTATTTTATGAGTTTTAAACACTTAATACATTATGGATTACATTTCGTAGTCCCATTATTAATTTCAATACTATTTTTTAAAAAAAACTGGAAAACTATTTATGTAGTCTTCTTACTATCTATGCTAATAGATTTAGATCACTTATTAGCAAATCCTATTTTTGACAAAAACAGGTGTAGTATAAATTTTCATCCATTGCATTCTTACATTGCAATAGGTTTCTATTTTTTAGGAATCTTTTTTAAGAAAACGAGGATTCTTTCAATGGCTTTATTACTCCATATTATAGCAGATTATATAGATTGTTATTTGTAATACTTTTTAAGAATCACATCTAATTCTGGAGAAATATGTAACTTAAAAATTAAGAAAAGATAAAGTATAATAATTAATAAGCTCTTTAGAATGATATTAATAATTGGATGAATTGGAATTTTCCATTTATAGATATCAAGATATACATGATCAATGGGAAAGTCCCAAAAATTAAACCCTAAATACATAAAAGTAATTATTAAAATCAGTAGGAATGATTTATTTGTAAAAGGAGTTATAGAAAACTTGCGCTTTACAAAATAGAGTTTAAAGGTATTTGCTGTAAAAATTACAATTAATGTTGCCAATGCCAAACCATCGGTACCCATATCTAACTGATAATAAAATAGTTTATTGAGTAGATATACAGAAACTGCCATGCTAACACTAATAGGTAAGGTTATTTTATAAAATTTGGAGTTATTTATAATGGCTCCATTATTTCCTAAAAAACCATTGTATAATTTTAGTAAAGAAATCATAAAAACGACCAGCACTCCTCCAGCGTACTCTTCAGGTAATAAATTAAATAACTGATGTATATTTGTATTGATTAAAACAAAGAAAAAACCGCTAATTAGTAATAAATTAATAGAACTCTTTTTATACAAAGTAGTTATTTCGTTATTATTTTCTTCATTTAAAGTTTTAGAGGTTAAGGGTTGTAGAATATTTAACATCGCTCTACTTGGTGCTTCAATAAAAGAGCCTATAAAAACAGCAACAGCGTAGTATGCTGCAACTGCCAAAGTCTCTTTTCCTGGGATCATAAATTTATCGATATCTAGAATAATAGCTCCTGCACTTCCTGCTAAAATAATATATGCAGAAAAACGGAGCACTTCTTTAAAATTATCTGGTTTAGAAAACGTAAATTTTGGCATGTATAAACTGAATGCATAAAACATCATGATCAACATTCTTAAAAAATATGCACCCGTTAAATAATATATAAATTCAGCTTGTGATATGAACTCAAGATAAACAGCAAAAAGTAAAATCATGACTACTACCCGATTCCAAAGTTCTTTTAAAACATTTCCAAAGACAGATTGAAACTGGACTTTTGCCCAGGCATAAAAAATTTCAAAATAAGATGTAGCTACCGCAACCAAGTATATTATAAAAGTAAAATCTTTAATAATTGGATTTTTATCTGATAAATAACTACTAATTTCCTCATAAAATAAATTTCCAAAAAAGGCCATTGGAACTGCCACTAATAAGGGTAGAAAAAGGACTGATGATAAAAAACGATCTTTTTCTATTTTTGTAAAATAACTTGAAAAAAATTTTATAATGGTATGATGAATTCCCAATGCAATTAAAGGCATTAGTAGGTTTGATGTAGATAATAAAAAAGTAACCAGACCATAATACTCTTCGTCTAAAAAACGGGTGTATAAAATCAATGTATTTATGCCTCCGAAAGCGAAACCTAAATAAATAAAAAGTGTGTTTTTTAAAGATTGCTTAAATACAATTCCCATTTTTTATTATAAATTATGTATAATTTCAGATAATTTTTCTGTTAATTTTCTTCTGTGATATTGCTCAATATTAGTAGCATGTACTTTTAAAATTCCTTTCTTATATTGTTGGTATAATTTTAGTATTTCTTTAGATAATTTCTCTTCATTATCAAAACCTACAACAACACCAGCGCTGGTAACATTCAGAATATCATTTAAATCTCCCTTTTCTGGCCCTATTGCTAAAATAGGTCGTTTTGCTGTTAAATACTCAAATAACTTCCCTGTTAAAATCCCTTTTGATTTCTTAACATTGGGGATTAGCAATAATAACACTTGTGATTTTTTTTGATATTCAATCGCTTTGTGATGAGAAACATACCCCATAAACGATACCTTTTCCGTTAAATTATTGGCTAAAACTTCTTTTTTCACTTCTTCAGAAATATCTCCAATAAAAGTAATTTTCAAATCGTTAGCAAAAGAAATGTTCTGTTCACAGAGTCTATGCAAAACTCTAAATAAAACTTTGGGATTGCTTTGTTTTGGCAACAAACCAATATAAGAAATCGAAAATTTATCATCCAGTTTTAATGATTTTAGATTTAAGTTTTCGTCATCATAACCGTTGGTAATAACTGCTACATTTTTTGCGATTTTTGCAAACTCTTTCTTTAAAACCTTGCTAACTGTAAGGATACAATCTGCATTTTTTAAAACAGCCGTTTCCAATTTTTTATTTTTGCTTTTCGCAAAATTACCTTGCTTAAAATCTTGATTATAATACAAACTTGTCCATGGGTCTCTAAAATCTGCTATCCATTTTATATGGGTTGTATTTTTTAATTTATTTGCAATTAAGTGCATGCTATGAGGTGGCCCAGTGGAAATGATGGTCTCTATTTTATTTTCTAAAATGTATTTTTTAAGGAATTTCACTGATCTATCTACCCAAAAAATCTTTGGATCTGGTATCAAGAAATTCCCTCGAATAAAAGACAAAAAACCACCTTTACTTGTATTAGACACCTCCTTTTTTTGTTGATTTTTATGTTTCCAAAACAGCAAATCTGTTGGTTCCCAAATGGGTTGTTTTAAAATTGTAATATTTTTTGGCACCTGGTGTAGCAAAGTAGTATCTTCTTTTGGATAGTTTGCATTATCAACTGTATAGACAATAGGTTCTATTTCAAATTCTTGTAAGTATTTTACAAATTTTAACCAACGCTGAACGCCAGAACCACCTGCAGGAGGCCAATAATATGTAATTATTAATACTTTCAATGCAATAAGGTATCGTATAAATTGATGAGTTTTAAACTTTCATTTTCCCAGTTTTCTCCTTTTTCTATAACAGCTTTAAAAGCGTTTTCTTTTTTACTATTTAATGAATCATATTTTTCAAAGATAGCTATAACCTTATTTGAAAAGTCTTCTGTATCATCTGCATTAAAAATAAATCCAGCATCATATTTTTCTATAATTCTTTTTAATGTTTTGCAAGAACTAACAAGTAGTAAACTTTTACTCATCATTATCTGAAATAACTTATGTGGTATCGTATTATTTGTATGTTCATTAGACTTATGTGGTATAATATTTAAATTAGAAAGCTGCATTATTGTTGCTACTTCATCAAAGGGTCTATACCCTGGAAAGCAAACATATCCTTTCATTTTTTTTTCCACTACAATATCCTTCAATTTTTTTTCAATATGTTTACTTCCTTTTCCAATTAAAAAAAGTTTAGCATTCGGTATTTTTTTTACAATTTTTGGCATTGCATTAATAGCAATATCTAAACCTCTATGAGGACCAAAACCTCCAACATAAGTTATAGAGAAGTCATTTTTTTTAATAATATTTTGAAAAATCATTTTTTTGAAATTTTTAGCAAACTCTTTTTTCTCATGGTTAGAAATAACTATTAATTTCTTACTATCAATATTAAAATTTGAAATTAATTTTTGCTTCATTTCTTCAACTACACATACTACTTTATCATATTTAACACAATACTTTTTTTCTTTTTTAGACCATTTTTTTGGGTTCATAAAGATAAAGTTCTTCAATCTTAAAATTGGGTTCTTTTTCCAAACAAACCAAGTCTTTAATGCTTCAGGATAATTTTCATGTAAATCTAAAATAAGTTTTCTTTTTATTTTGTTCTTGAAAAAATATCCTGTTCCTGCTAGAGGTAGATCATGAACATGTAGAAAATCTATTTTGTATTTTTTGAAAACTTCCTTAAGTCCAAAATAAAAAAAAGGATTTATATTGATAATACTTTCAATAATATCGCAGATTCCTTTTTTAAAAAATGTATAATTATTTCCTATTCGCACAACCTCTACCCCATTTATAACTTCTTTTTCAGGGTCATTCTTTTTTCTTGGACAAACAACTAAAATTTTTCTACCGTTTTCTACTAAGGTTTCAGCTTCTTTTCGTACCCTAATATCATTTGGATAAGAACCATCAAGAATCATACAGATATAACTCATGATAGATACTCAATGGTTTTTTTTAGTATTCTTTCTGTGGCATTTCCATCCCAAAATTTAGGAATTGAACCTTTTTTCGTTTTCCCTTCTTCAATTTCAGAAATAACTTTTTCTATCTTTTCAGTATCAAATTTCATTAATTGATTAGTCCCCTCAATTATGGTTGATGGTCTTTCAGTATTTTCCCTTAAAGTAATACAAGGAATTTGCTGAAATGTAGTTTCTTCTTGAATCCCACCACTATCAGTAATTACACAAAATGAATACTTGATTAATTTTTGGAATGAGAAATAATTTTGAGGTGCTATTATAATTAAATTATTAATCTGATTTAATTTTTCAAATAATCCAAATTTCATAAAACTATTTTGTGATCTTGGGTGAATAGAAAAGACAATATTCTTTTTTTGTGTGATACTTTTAAATAAATCTATTATTTTCATCAATGCATCTTTGCTATCTACATTTCTTGGTCTGTGAATAGTTACTAAAATATATTGATGCTTATTTTGTTGTATTTCTTCTAATATAGGTGATGCTTCAATTTCTTGAGTAAAATAAACTAAAGTATCAATCATTGTGTTTCCGACAAATACAATTTGATCATCAGTTTTACCAATATTTTTTAAGTTTTTAATACCACTATTTTCAGTTACAAAACAAATATCTGAAAGTTCATCTATTAACACCCTATTAACCTCCTCTGGCATTTCTCTATCTAAACTTCTTAAACCACTTTCTATGTGACCTAATTTAACATTAAGTTTATTGGCGCAAATTGCAGCTGCTATTGTAGAATTAACATCACCAACGCACAATAATAAATTAGGTTTAAAATTGATAATAATGTTTTCTAATTTTAAAATAATTTCTCCAATTAAACTATTAGCTGAAGTATTTGAAATTTCTAAAAAATAATCAACTTCAATATTAAATTGTTTTAAAAATACATTAGACATTCCTTCATCATAATGTTGACCTGTATGTACAATTTTTAACTCTAATTCTGGATATTTATTTACAACTCTTTTAAACTGAGTTATTTTAACAAAATTTGGTCTTGTACCTACAACTATTAGTATTTTATTTTTCATGTATTCTTTTTTGTAGCATAAACAGCATAATACCTTGGCGTAAATTTTCTTAAGATGGGTCTAAATCCTATTTTCTTCGTTGGACTGGTCCATTTTTCTTTTTGTTCAATTTTCCATCCTGATTTTTCTAGCAACCAATCAAATTGCCAATCTTCAAATTCGTGATAGTGTCTGTCCCACATATCTGTTCTACTCCTGTAGGCCTTCGCAAACCATAAATTTAAAGGTATTGTAGTAATTATTTTTGTAGCTTCAATTTCTCTCAAAACATTAAAGGGAGCTATTAAATGTTCAAAAATTTCAAAAGCTGTTACTGCATCAACTTTGTGTTTTTTTACAATTTCTGGCAAAATATCTAAATCTTCTCCATGGGTATTGAATACTGTATACCCGTGCTCCTCCATAATTTCAGAAAATGGATTTCTAATTCCTAAATCTAAAATTGTAGCAGGTACTGGTAAAACCTGTTGCAAAAATTTTAAGGTATGTTGATATCTTTTTATTGGTAGTTTCGAGTACATTCTTGAATTTACTAAAAAGTAAATGTAGCGAAAACAAATATGATGCTTATCCTTTTTAAAAAAATATTTTCTGAGCTTAAAAAAGATTTTTGTCTCTACGGGAAATACAAGTTCAACTTTATTTTATTTCCTTAACAGGCTAAAATGACCTTTTCTTGTAATTAATTGATTATTAATATTTACTGCTGACAATAGATACCAATAGTCATTTGATGGCATATCTTTATCATTATATTTACCATCCCAACCTATCAATGGATTAACTTCTTTTAAAGGGTTTCCATATCTATCAAATATAATTATTCTAACATCTTTATAATTAGTTAATCCTTTTACTACCCATAAATCGTTAGTATTATCTCCATTAGGTGAAAAAAATAAAGGGATAATTAAATCTTCATGTTCAATAATTTTTAAGCTATGCGTGTATTTACTTGCACAAAAATTATCAGGTATAAAAATATAATTAGTTATTCCAATGGTATTACTGCTAAATGGTGGAGTCCAACTTCCAGAAACCCCATTATTTGATATTATTGGTAAAACATACATATCCCCAATATTAATTTCTGTTGGTAAGTTTATAAAATTGGGAATAATAACGGATTTCACCGTTATTATATGTGTAAAGATTGTTGCGCATTGATTAGCATCTGGAGTAAAGGTATAAACACCAGTTCCTACTGATGAACTATCAAATGTTGGCGACCAACTTCCTGATATTCCATTTGAAGATGTTGTTGGTAAAGTATAACTTTCTCCAACACAAATAGTACTTTCTAAGTTTGTAAAACTTGTATTTGCAAATAATTCTGGAGAAACTATCCCTTTATAATATTTAAAATCATCGATAGCCCCTTTAAAAAAATACGCCATCTGAGAGACATTTTGATCATGCTTCCCAATTACTCCAGGCAAAGAAGAATAAGAAAGTGAACCTCCACTTCCTGAATAATCCCCAGAAAGCTCAGTACATCCTTCATAAATTTTCATACTAGTAGCGCTTTCTACTACAATTAAAATTTGCCTCCACTCATTAATATCAATAATATTATTACTAACATAAGACCTTCTAGATGATGATGTGTAATTAAATGATCCATCCCCAAAGCCTGTGGCATACTTTCCTGTTGAGCTTTGAGAAGTAAAAAAAACTCCTGTATTATAATCTTCTTCAAAGGAAGTATTAAAAATTGCCCTATCTGTAAAGTCATTACTATCATATCTTATCCAAAAAGAAATTGAAAGAGGCAAATTCGGTTTTAGTTCATTTAAATTTGGTAATTCAATATAATCATCCAACCCATCAAAATATGCTGCAGAATTAGGGTTTCCATTTCTGTCATTTACATAAGTAATTCCAATTGGATTGCCATTGTAATTATTACCACTAATATCATTTGTATTACCATCAAAAGGGTAATGCAATAATAATTCTTGAGAGTTTCCTAGAATACTAGTAAATAAAACAATATAAAATAAAAACTTTTTCATAACTATAAAAAAATATTTTAACAATTTATTTTTTCTTTTCATAAAAAAACCACCCCAAAGGAATAATCAGCAATAAAAGATAAGAACCTAAAGAAATAAGTTTTCCTTGCTCAATTACCTTTGGCTCAAACTTAAATTCAATAGTGTGTTTTCCGGCCGGAATAATCATTCCTCGCAACACATAATTCACTCTAAAATAAGGTGTTAATTTTCCATCTATATAGGCATTCCAACCATCTGCATAATAGATTTCAGAAAATACAGCAAACTGCTCTGTTACTGTTTTAGATTGATAGCTTAGCGTGGTAACATCATAATTTAATAGTTCTATGGTAGCCGTAGAATCATTTTTAAAAATTGGAATTCCTGTAGCCTTAAATCTACTACCAAACTCATAATCATTAATAACAGCTTCCTTTTTAGTTTGTAAACTATCTAAAGCTTGCATCTCTTTATTGGTAGAATTCACAACTTTTATACCATCTACAAACCAAACATTCCCATTTGCATCTGGGTTTTGTTGTACTTGTTGTTGCCCATCTTTATCTGGAACAATAAAATACTTTGTATTTAACATGTTTAAAACTTCCATATTATTTTTTGCTATTTGAAAATCAAAAAGCTCTTGATAACGCCCCATTTTTGCTGCGTGATACCCCCCAATGGATTGATGAAAGAAAGAGGTAGTTCCATCTTGCATTGGATCTACTGCAAAATTACCTACCCTAAAATGACTTTTATCTTTTAAAATTAATTTATCTGCTTCAGAGGCTATAAAAGGTTTATCAACTTTTCTTGAGGGTTTAAAATCGTCTTCGCTCACATATTTCTTATCCACAGAAATTAAATCGAATACAATTAAAACCGCCAGTCCTAAAATAACTTGAGTTTGCTTCAATGTAAGCTTCAATAAAAACCATAACAAGCCTCCAGAGAGAAGTACTAAAATTAGGGAGCGTAGTGTATCTGAAAACAACATGGCTTTTCTGTCGGCAATTAAAGCATCTATTAAACCAGGTAGTTCTTGATAGTTGGCATCTCTTAATCCTTCAAAAGTTGAAGAACTATGAGCCAATAAAAACCCTACAACAATCAACCCTCCAAAAGCATAGAGTGCTTTTTTTAAAGCAGCTCTTTTTTCATCAGATGAAATTTTGCTAGAGAAGAAATCTTTCAAGGCTAAAACACCCAAAATTGGTACACATAATTCTGCAACAACTTGTATGGAAGAAACTGCTCTAAATTTATTGTACAAAGGAACGTAATCGATGAAAAAGTTGGTTAAAAATTCAAAATTTCTTCCCCAACTCATCAAAATCGAAAAAACAGTAGCAGCAACTAACCATTGTTTTAATCTTCCTTTAACAAGGAAAAACCCCAAGAAAAATAGAAAGAAAATTACAGCTCCAATATAGGCAGGAGCCTCCACAATGGGTTGATCTCCCCAATAGGTTAAAACTTGTTTTGAATAGTCATCAGCAGCACTTTTTCCTACTTTATTTTCTATTAATTGATAAAAATGAGAATCTTTACCTAACTTCTCAACAGTTCCCCCACCCATAAAACCCGGAATAAACAAGTTAAAAGTTTCTAGTTTGGCATAGCTATATTGAGTTATATAAGATTTGTCTAATCCTTTGGTAATTTCTTTTTTACTTCCATCAGGATTTATAGTAAGCTCAGATTTTCCTCTTGTACTATAATCTGCATATTCTTTCATTGCCATTAAACGAGGGGAATTTGCTCCAATACCCAGCGCTACTGCAACCATTATGATTACCGCTTGTTTTATAAATGTGGGTAGTACTTTTTCTTTCGCTGCATGAAGCATTTCAACAATTCCTAAAATTAGCAAGCAAAAACCAAGATAATACGTCATCTGTGGATGATTGGTATATGTCTCTAAAGCCATCGCAAAACCAGTTACTAAAAACCCAAGTACATATCGTTTTTGAAAAACCCACAAAACGCCTGCTAGTACTAATGGCATATAGGCAATAGCATGAGCTTTTGCATTATGACCTGGAATAAAAATGATGATTAAATAGGTTGAAAACCCAAAGGAAAGTGCTCCTAAAATGGCCAGTCTCCATTCCACTTTTAATGCCAACATTAGCACAAAAAAACTTAAAAAATACAAAAAAGTATAGTCTGCTGGTCTTGGTAAAAAACGCAGCATTTTGTCCAAAGACCTCACAAAATCATTTGGGTAATACGCACTTATTTGATAGGCTGGCATACCACTAAAAGAGGCACCAGTCCAATAAGGTTCCGTATTTTTATCAGCTCTGAAATCATTAATTTCTTTAACCATTCCCTTAAATTGAGTGATATCTGATTGTGAGATTTTCTCTCCTTTTAAAACAGGGTGAAAATAGCTAAGTGATGCAATAACAAAAATGATAATTGCAACTATATAAGGTAATACGTTTTTGAGTTTCATAAGCTATTCTATTTCTTCAAAATCTACATATTCACCAACAGAGTCTTTACTTTGTTTATTCTTTTTTGGAGCTTTGTCTATAACCGTTTCCCCCTCTTTAACAGAAGATTTCGGTTGTTGATTTTGAAACTGCTGCTCCGCTTTTTTCTTAATTGTTTCCGTTGCTTTTTTTATTAAGAAAGGGGCAAACAATCTGAATAAATATTTAAATCCAAGGTATATTAGTAAGAGTATAAATAATGTTTTCAATTTTTAAATTTTAAATTTTAAAAAGTACTTCAAAAATAACAATTTGACTACAATTGTAACGTTAACAAATTACAAATCTTTTGTTTCTTTAAATAAAGTATTGATTGTTTTTAAAAAGCAGCAATTTTAGAGTATGTTTGTGAAGCGAGATAACTACTAATTTTTTATACTTATAAAACCATATGAAGAATGTAAAACCAGTTCTTTTTTTTATACTATTTATTTTTAGTTTCTTCTCAATATATTCGCAATATACTGATGTAATTAACTCTAACAAACCCGGATTTTCTGAGAGTCCTTATAGTGTTGGAAGTGGAGTTTATCAATTTGAAAGTAATTTATTTTTTAGAAATACAACCATAGAACCAACCTTTTCGATACCTCAATCTTTAGGAGTAGATTTCCTTTTTAGAACGAGTTTTTTTCTTGAAAGATTAGAACTAAACACACAAATAACTTATCAAAGAGATAAGGTTGCTTTTAAAAATATTTTTCAATCCCATTACTTTACTTCGGGATTAAGTAGAGTTACCATCGGAGCAAAATATTTACTTTTTCAACAAAAATTAGAAGACAAAACCAAAGAAGTAAGAAGTTGGAAAAGAAGAAATGCTTTTGACAAAAATCGTTTAATCCCATCGGTGGCTATCTACCTTGGTATGAATAATGATTTTATTAATGAGATCCATAAAACAGGAAGTATTACTCCAAAAGTTGGTGTTCTTTTACAAAACAATTTGAGCAATGATTTTAATATAATTACCAATTTTTTTTATGATAAAATTGGAAGTGCTGCTGCTGAATTCTCATATATTATTACAGGAACATTTAATTTTAGTGGAAGATGGTCTGCTTTTTTTGAAAATCAAGGCATATTTCAAGAAAACCGAACAAATTCTAACATTGGAACTGGATTGGCTTTCCTAATGAACAGAAACTTACAAATTAACACATCTGCAAGAGCTCTTTTTGAAGGTGAAGCAACTGGTTTTTATACAGGTTTAGGAGTTTCCTATAGAATTGACAATCACAAAGATTCTTATGTAGAATTAGACGAAAACGGAAAAGAACTTAAAGACACACCCATTTCAAGGTACCATAAAAAACAAAATAGTTTTTTTAATAGAATCTTTAGTATTTTCAGGAAAAAAGACAAAAACCCAAGGGAAAGACCCAAGAGAACCAGAACAAAAAAGAAAAAGAAGAATAACAAATAGATATCTTATTTTTGCAATATGATTAGCATCAAAAAAATGACAACAAAAAAGGAAATGAAACAATTTGTAACATTTCCTTTTTCGCTATATAAAAACAACAAATATTGGGTTCCGCCAATTATTAAAGATGAAGTAGATAATTTTAACCCAGCAATAAATCCGGTCTTTAAAAATGCTGACGCAGAATTTTTTGTTGCAGTAAGAGACCATAAAATTGTGGGCAGAGTTGTTGCCATTATAAATTGGTTTGAAGTTGAAAAACAGCAAATTAAAAAAATGCGTTTTGGTTGGTTTGATGTAATTGATGACATTGAGGTAACAAAAATACTCTTGAATACAATAAAAAAAATTGGACTTAAAAATAATCTTGAATTTATAGAAGGTCCTGTTGGTTTTAATAACCTAGATAAAACAGGTGTTTTAACAGAAGGTTTCGATCATCTAGGAACCATGATTACATGGTACAATCATCCATATTACAAAGAACATTTAGAACAATTAGGTTTTGTTAAAGAAAAAGAATACTTAGAAAACAAATTCAAATTTAAAAATGTTGACGGTGTTTACTTTGATAGAATCAGCCGCATTTTAAAAAGACGTTTCCATCTAAAAGCATTGAGCTTTACAAAAACAAAAGACATTTTACCTTATGTAGATGAAATGTTTGAAGTTTTTAGCGCATCCTATTCTAAACTATCTACTTTCGTTCCTATTTCTGATGCTCAAATAGCATTTTTTAAGAAGAAATACATTTCGTTTATCAATCCAGAATACATAAAATTTGTAAAAGATGAACACAACAAACTAATTGCTTTTGGAATTGTAATGCCCTCATTTTCTGAAGCCTTACAGAAATCTAAAGGAAAATTATTTCCGTTTGGAATCTTTCATTTATTAAGAGCTAGAAAACACGCAAAAGATGTTACTTTTTATCTAATTGGTGTGCATCCAGAACATCAAAACAAAGGAGTTCACGCTATTTTATTTGACCAATACATCAAAACATTCGCCTCTTTTGAGATTGAAAATTGTATTAGAACACCAGAATTAGAGGACAATAAAGCCATTAATAGAATATGGGAAAACTTTAATCCAATTACCCATAAAAGACGACGAACTTATAAATTAGACATCCATGCAACTATTTTATAATTCAGAAATTTCCTCAGAAACAACACAAATTACGTTCGATAAGATAGAAAGCAAGCATATTGTACGTGTTTTAAGAAAAAAAGAAAGTGATATTCTAAAAATTACCAACGGAAAAGGGGTTTTGTTTGATGCAAAAATTACGGTTGCCAGCGATAAAAAATGCCTTGCCAAAATAATTCATTCTGAAAAAAAACCAAAACCTTGGAGCTACTATTTGCACATTGCCATTGCACCAACAAAAAAGATGGACAGGATTGAATGGTTTCTGGAGAAAGCCACTGAGATTGGTATTGATGAGATTACTCCAATAATCTGTAGTAATTCTGAGCGTAGATTTGTAAAGTTAGAACGATTTGAGAAAATCATACAATCTGCGATGAAGCAGTCGTTAAAATTTACATTGCCTAAATTGAATGCTCCTGTAAAATTTAATGAATTTCTGAATCAAAATTTCGATGGTAAAGTGTGTATTGCTCATTGCGAAGAGCAAGAAAAAAAGCTACTACAATCTGAAATAAATCCCTCAGAAAACACAACTATTTTAATTGGTCCTGAAGGTGATTTTTCTTCGGATGAAATAAAAAAAGCACTCACTAAAAATTTTATTCCAATTTCTTTGGGCAAAGCTAGATTGCGGACAGAAACAGCAGCATTAGTGGCTGTACAAAACATTTCTTTTATCAATCAGTAAGTTTTTAGTATATTAGCTTAAAAACTATGCTGTTTGATCAAGAAATCTTCAATCTCTTTTTATTAATTAGTGCATTTAATGGTTTTATATTCTGCTGCCTAATTCTTTTCTCAAAAAACAGGAGAGAAAAGAGTATGATTTTTATCAATCTATTGGTCTTAACAATTTCTTTGAACAACATACAATCTTGGATTCTTGCCGAAGACTTTTATATCAAATATTTCTTTTTGGATTATGTGCAGATACCCTGGCATTTCTTAATCGCTCCATTTTTCTATATGTTTTTAATCCATTACTTAGAAATAGAAAAACGAAGTAAGAATCTTTTAAAAAGTATACTTCCTGTTTTTGTAGTAATCATTATTATAAGAATAGGTTTTGTATCTTTTTTTAGTGATAAAAACACCCTTGATATTGATTATTTATTTGAAAAATATACCTCTATTGAAGAAATATTTAGCCTCCTCGTTTCATTATCAATATTTGTTTATTCTTTTTTTGTTCTCACTAAAAAGGAACAATTATTTAGTAAAATTTTATCGTTCGACAACTTAAAGTGGATTTACACTTTCTTTAAGTTGGGCTTATTAACCTATGTTTTTTGGATTATTGCTTTGGCAATAACGGTTGCATTAGATTTTAAAGAATACATTTATTCTTATTATCCTTTGCGGGTTTTAACCACCATTTTAATTTATTGGATTGGCCTCCAGTCGCTCTTGCAATTGCGTTTATTAAAAGAAAGAAAAGTTTTGCGAAAAAAATTAAATTTTACATCTTATTCGCAAGAAACCATCCTTAACATTAAAGAAAAGGAAGATGATCAAAAAGTATTATTTGATAAAATAAACACACTCATTAACCAGCAAAGACTTTTTAGAGAGCCCAAACTATCTTTGGTATTTTTAGCCGATGAGGTAGACATAAGCGCATCAAAATTATCTACTATTATTAAGCAATATTCAAATAAAAATTTTAACGATTACATAAATGATTTTAGAATTGAATTTGCAAAAGAGTTGCTAAAAAATAGCGATTATAAAAACTATACCATTGCCTCTATTGGCTTAGAATCTGGTTTTAATTCTAAATCTACTTTTTATTATACCTTTAAAAAACAAACTGGATTCACGCCCTATACATATCAAAAATCTTCGATAAGTTAAATTCAGATTCAGCTGTCATTCTGAATAAGAAACGAAGAGGAATCTCACCAATAAGGACTCTATTATAATTTTAACTATTTATAAAAAGAGATTTCTGCTATCCTGTAAATGACATTTGCTAGAAAAATGAGTCCAGAATTTTACAAATGAGTCCAGAATTATTTAAAAAACATCATTTTAGAGAAAAAAATAATTTTATAAATACCTTATAACCAGTTAATTAAAAATAAATTTGTCCAGAATTCCTTAAAACAAGAAATTCCGGACTCCTAAAATTAAATGTGTATCTAATTTTAAACAATACACACTCTAAAACCAAAATTATGAAAACAACAATTTTAATTATTAACCTATTGTTTATTACACTTACAAGTTGTAATAATGATGACAATGGGTTTACACCAACCCTACCTCCAGCAACTCAATCAGGAGAA